>ENA-UOJL01001588-UOJL01001588.1-human-gut-metagenome-genome-assembly--contig:-P47-NODE-1588-length-22878-cov-4.516803_pt1 | contig 22878 bp, 16 predicted proteins | sample MGYA00242347_ERZ723894 | MGnify/ENA metagenome assembly ERZ723894
TTTTAACTGAACAATATGCAAGAATACAGGAGATAAAACATGTGCAATATGACCTAACAACTTTTATTCAAAGGCAAAAAGGGCTTTTTGACTGTCGATGGTGTAAAGATTTTCCCGATCCACGATTTGGGTGGAAGTATCCACGATTTTTTCCAGCTCGCCGCCTTGGCCGTTGAGCAGTTTGTAGGCGCTTTCCACACCCAAATACCCCATAGCATAAGGGTTCTGCACGATGAGAGCATCTACGGAGCCGTCCTGCAGACCATCCACAGAAGCCACATTGGAGTCAAATCCCACCAGAAAGATGGAATCTTCACACTTGCGCTCTTGGATGGCCATTGCGGCCCCCACACTGGTGGGCTCGTTGAATGCCAGCAGCACGTTGATCTCCGGGTGCTGTTCCAACAGATCGTCTGTGTCGGTTTGGGCTTGTTGTGCTTCCGCAAGAGTGTTGATCACGGAAACGATTTCAGCCCGTCCGCTTTCTTTCAGTGCGTCTACAGCGCCTTGTTCCCGTTCCTGTCCGTTGGCGCTGCTGATGTCATAGTTGATGATGCCCACGTTCAGCTCGCCTTCTACCCGCTGTAAAGCTGCCTGGGCCGCCATTTGACCAGCAGCATAGTTGTCAGTGCCGATGTAGGTGCTCACCGCGTCGGAATCCACGTTGCTGTCAATGGCCACGATCTTGACGCCGCTTTGTGCCGCAGCATCGATAGCTTCCGCGTTCTTGTCGTAGTGGATCGCGGAAAAGATCAGAGCTTCCGTGCCCTCTTCCACGGTTTCCGTCACCATTTGATTTTGGGTTTCGTAGTCTTCTTCCGTTTCGGGGCCTACAATGTTAAGCTTCATATTGTATTCCGTGGCAGCGGCTTCCGCCCCGGCGAACACAGAAAGCCAGAATTCCGTTTCGGTGGATTTGGCAATCAGAGTGACCGTGTGCTGGGAGGAGGTGTGTGCGGTGGAAGAGCAGCCCACAAGCAGGGAAAGGAGAACCATTCCGCAGAGAAGAATTGCTTTATTTCGCTTCATAATTTCCCTCCTTCACTTTGGGCATACGGATTTCCACCCGGGTGCCTACATCCAGTTGGCTGGTGATGTGTAGTCCATATTCTTTGCCGAAGTAGATCTTCAGCCGGTCGTTCACGTTTCGAATGCCAATGCCTGTGCGGTCTTTTGGACCATGTTCCATAATGGAGACGATCTGTTCCTGACTCATGCCCACACCGTTGTCTTCCACGGCAAAGAGAATGTCCTCGCCATCCTGACTGACGGAAACGTCAATGCGTCCTTCGTCCACCAGCAGATCCAGCCCATGACTGATGGCATTTTCAATGATGGGCTGCAAGGTGATCTTGTTGCAGAGGAATTCCAGGCAAGCAGGGTCCACGTAGAAATGGTAAGTAAACCGGTTTTTATAGCGGTATTTTTGAATCTGCAAATAGCTTTCAGCGTGTTCAATCTCTTTGGCGATGGGGATGAGTTCATGCCCTTTGCTGATGCTGATGCGGAAAAGCGTAGCCAAAGCGTGGACCATTTTTACAGCGTCCGAATTTCGTCCCTGTTCGCACATCCAAGCAATGGAGTCAAGGGTGTTGTACAAAAAGTGGGGATTGATCTGGGCTTGTAAAGCCTTCAATTCTGTTTTCCGCAGGTTGACCTCTTCTTCCCGTACAGTCGTCATCAGCTGTTGAATTCGCATGACCATGTGGCCGAAAGAGCAGGACAGCTCCTGCACTTCCCGCGTGCCGCCCACAGGATGGTAGGTGAAATGATCGGCATCGGATTCGAAGCTCTCCATGGCGGAAGCCAAACCGCGAAGAGGACGGTCCAGCAGGCGGGAAAGCAGCCAGCTTGTAAACAATGCAGTGATAAGGATGATGACAGCCAGCACGATCATAAGGCGTATCATTTCTTGTACGTTTCGGTTGACCAGTTCGTCCAAATAGCTGACACCCACCACTCGCCAATCGCTTCCTTCCACGCTGGTCAAAGAGTAGATCACAGTGTCATCCGCATGGGCGCCGTCGGAGAATTCCGTCAGCCTTGCCGTATCCTCGGATTTTAACCCGGAGTACAGCAGCTGTTGCTGGGGATGGTAAACGATGTTGCCTTGTTCGTCCATCAAAAAGCAATAACCGTGCTGGCCAATGCTCACGTTGTTGATGTGGCTGGAAATGCTGGAAAAGCTCAAATCCAAAGAAACCCAAGCGGTTTCTTCACCTTGGGCAAGGGGAGCGGTCAAATGCTTTCCACGTGGGGAAGGGACAAAAAAGACCCATCGGACTCCTGGGCCAATTCCAAGTTGAACGAGAGATTCTCCACCACTTCTTCCCGCAGCGTATGGCCGGGGGACCAGCATTGGAGCAGTGTGCCGTCGGAAGAATAACTGGTTACCGCAACCACGTCGGGACGGAAGGTCAAAAAGGCATCCAAAAGCTCGTCCCGGTCTTCTTTGTCTTCAGACATGGAGCGTTCCACCAGATCCATTGCTTGGTTCATATCCGCCAAGTAGTTGGAAACCGTGTTGGATACCTGTGAGACAGCTTGAAAACTGGTGGTGCGAGCGCCCTGCATCATGGAATCCCAATATTGGTCCATGAACAGGACGATCAAGCAGCACAAAATGATGGCTACAATGCTTACAACCATAGAGACCAAAATGGTGGTAATGCGCAGCCCAGTGCGGGAGACTTTCTCTTTCGTCATGTGGCGTTCTCCTTTTCCAATTCCAACCTGCGGCGCATGGCGTTGGGAGACTCGCCGCAGTATTTTTTAAAGCAATAGCTGAAATAGTGCTGGTCGGTGTACCCGCACTTCCGGGCGATGTCTTGAATTTTCATGTTGGAATTTACCAGCAGATCCCGTGCGGCTTCCATCCGTTTGCCGATCAAAATGTTGATGAAGGTCTCACCGGCGTATTTTTTGATGCAGGCACTCAAATGGTTAGGGCTTACATCCAGCATGCTGCTGAGGGATACCAGGGAAAGGTCCTCTTCCATGTAACGTTGGTCCAGGGCTTCTAAAGCGCGTTTGCACAACAAATTGCCACCCTTTGCAGCAGGAGCCAGGTCGCTGATAAACTGTACGTAGCTTTCCGAAGGGTCGCCTTGGCGCAGTGCTTCCATGGCTTCTTTGTAGGCGTTGTGAAGCGCGGTAAGGGAATCCGTCATACGGCTGATGCCGATGCGGCACCGCATTCCCAAAATACGGGTGGTCATCTGGGGGATTTCATCCGCTAAAATATGGAGATACTCTTCAAAATCCGAGGGATTCCCCATTAGAACAGAGATTACTTTTCCCGCCGCAAAAAAGTTGACACCGCGGAAATACTTGGCCGACACAGTGTCCACCGGGGCTACAAACGAAGGGGCGGTGCGGTTTGTACCGGTCTTGTCCAGCAGGGCGGATACCATTACCGTGTAGCAGGGTTTGTCCAGCTCGTCCCGAAGAAGACCACATTCCCTGCCATAGGCTTCCGCTTGGGAGTCGTCCCAGGCTTCCGCATAATCGTCAAGCACCAGAGGCATCAGCATAGGAGTGCGAAGGTCTTGACTGGCCACTTGTGACTCTGCCTGGCGGAATAACTCGAACTGGGCGTCGATTTTCTTGCGGATAATGCGCAGTTCGGCGATCATTCCTTCCAATGTCAAAGGCTTGAGCATATAGCTTATGATGTTGTATTGGATAGCTTGTTTGGCGTATTCGAAATCGTCGTAGCCGCTGAGAAAGGCAATGTTTGTCGCAGGCCGTATTTCGCGGACATGGCGTGCCAGTTCAATGCCAGAGATAAAGGGCATGCGGATGTCGGTCAGCAGCAGGTCTGGTTCATACTGTTCCACCATCTGCAGCGCGTCCAGGCCGTTGCTGGCGCTTCCCAACAATTTAAAGCCATACTCCTGCCAAGGGACCATGGTGCAAACCGCCTCACGAAGTTCATCTTCATCATCCGCGACGATCAGCGTATACAGTGTTTTTGTGGCCATGGAGCACCATTCCTTTCCAAAAACAGCAGAAGTGAGGAGCTGTTTTAAATGGTTTTCCTCAAATCCACTAAAAATTTTCTACATTAACTGGCTTGATTATAGCATATTCGTTGTAGCAGCTCAAATGTTTCTTGGAAAAGAATGGAAACAAATTTCTTGGAATAAGAGCGATAAAGTGGGAAAAACCAGAAAAAACCTGATGATATGGCCTCTAAAAAGCGAGGATAATCTTTTCGAAATATGCCGGTTCCTGGCAATCGAAGCAAAAAAACAGGGTAATTTTAGTTGTCGAGTTAGCTAAAGCTAACTCACGCCTAGTGCGTTATGTACCGCCACAGTTGTGTGGCCGGTTCTGCTTTTATAGAGCGGTATCCGGTTGTCGAAGTAAAGAGAAAATCTCCCTATATTCTTGGGAAAAGGCGCTTCCCTTGCGCCACAAGAACGTGAAATCGTGGTGGATGGAACAGTCTTGCAGCGTTATTTCCCGAAGTTCGCCTGCTTCCAATTCTTTTTGGACCACGGGTTGGTAGAAGAAAGAAATTCCCGCACCGGCCTGTACTAAACTTTTGATAAGATTCAGGCTGCCCAATTCTGTTTTTCTGCGAAAACTTTCCACCGTCAGATTGCGGCTTTCCAAAACCCGCTCCAAAACATTCCTGGTACCGGAGCCTGGCTCTCGAACCAGAAGACGTTCCGGCAGCAGGTCTTCCAGTTTGGAAACGGGCTGGGTAAAGGAGTAATGGGGAGCGGATACAGGGATATAGCGTTGTGTGCTGTAAACCAGTCCATCGTAGGCTTGTCGATCAAAGTTTCCTTCTACAATGGCAAAATCGATTTCCCCTTGATCCAGCAATGCCAGAAGTTCCTGGGTGTTGGCTGTGAGCATTTCCAGCTGGATCTCCGGTTCTTCCTGAAGCAGCCGAAGCAGGGGAGCGGGCATCATATATTCCCCAATCGTGAGTGTGGCTCCAAAGAGCAATTTCCTGCCCTGTTCCAGTTGTTGAATGGTTTCCCGCAAACGAAACACATCGTGGCGCATGGTGGCGGCAGTCCGAAGAAATAGCTGGCCGCTGTCTGTCAAAGAAAGCTGCCGGTTTTCATAACGGAAAAGTTTTGTACCGTATTGTTCTTCCAGCGTGTGAATGTGCTGGGAAACGGCAGGCTGAGTGATGTGAAGCAATTCCGCAGCTCTGGTAAAATTCATGGTTTGGCAAACGGCCAAAAACGTTTCTACACGGATATCCAGCATGGGACCACCGCCTTTCTTGCTTAACTATAACATGTTGTTATTATAAAATAAAGAAAGATAATTTTACAATATGGTAAATTTCGGGTATAGTGGTAAAGCAATCCAAGAAAAAGAGGGAAAGGGAGCGGATAAACATGAAGCAAATCAAAGAGATGGGACCCGGAATACTGCTGTGCTTGGTGCTGGCAGTGCCAAGCTGGCTGTTGGGAAAAGCGTTTCCCATTGTGGGTGGTCCGGTGTTCGCCATATTGTTGGGGATGATTATCGCCCTGTTTTACAAGAACAAGACAAAGACACAGACCGGTATTGCGTTTACTTCCAAGAAGATTCTTCAATACGCGGTGATCCTTCTGGGATTTGGGCTGAATTTGTCCCAGATCGCTCAGGTGGGCGCTATGTCGCTGCCTATCATCCTGTCCACCATATCCACTTCTTTGATCGTGAGCTTTGTGCTTTGGAAGATCATGAAGACTCCTTCCAATATTTCCGTACTGATCGGAGTGGGGTCCTCCATCTGCGGCGGTTCCGCGATTGCTGCCACCGCTCCCGTGGTGGAAGCGGATGACGAAGAGATCGCCCAGTCCATTTCGGTAATTTTCCTGTTCAATATCCTGGCTGCTCTGATTTTCCCCACGTTGGGCGGAATCCTTGGCCTGTCCAATCAAGGATTTGGACTGTTTGCCGGTACGGCGGTAAATGATACCTCTTCTGTTACCGCAGCAGCTTCCGCTTGGGACGGACTTCATCCGGGAGCTAACACCCTGGACCAGGCCACCATTGTAAAGCTTACCCGTACCCTTGCCATTATCCCCATCACATTGGTGTTGGCCCTGTGGCGTACAGCCAAAGCCAAACGGATGGGCACGACCCAGGAAAATACATTTTCCCTGAAAAAGGTGTTCCCGTTTTTCATCTTGTTTTTCGTTTTGGCATCCATTATTACCACAGTGGCTACTTCGGTAGGCGTTCCGTCCTCCGTGTTCCAACCCTTCAAAGAACTCTCCAAGTTTTTCATCATCATGGCGATGGGCGCCATTGGACTGAATACAAACATTGTCAAACTGGTGCGTACAGGAGGCAAACCCATTTTGATGGGCTTGTGCTGCTGGATTGCCATTGCTGCGGTAAGTCTGGGAATGCAGCACGTGTTGGCCATCTGGTAAACATAGATACACCCTGAAAATCCTATGCCCTTGCTGCTCAAGAAAAGTTGAGCGGCAGGGGCATTTTTTGTAAGGGGACTTGGCAAAAAGAACCAAAACAGTTGCAATAAAGTGGAAATTATGGTAACATAAAGCTGGAATTTTTCGCTCGAATCCAGAATTTTTGATGGATATGCGAAAGAAAAGGGGGATTGCATGAAAAGAAGACGGAGAAACCGTTGGCTTGTGCGAGGAAGCGCCTTGACCCTTGCCCTAATGTTGGTCATTCCTATTCGGACTCTTGCAACGACCATTGACCAGGTGCAGCAGCGGCAGGAGGAGTTGAAGGAGGAAAACGAAAGCCTTCAAGAGAAGATCGACGCCTTGAAGAATGATAAAGAAGCGGCTTTGGCGTATCAGGCGGAGTTGACGGATAAAATCGATGAAACCGAAGAGCAAATTGACCAAGCTCGGGAGACCATTGACGAAATGAACGTGAAGATCGGTGGTTTGGAGGAAAAACTGTCCCTTTCCAAAGAGGAGTATCAAGACACCATCGACCTGTTCCGGGAACGGTTGCGGACCATGTATGTCAGTGGCGGGACTTCCGTTGGAACATTGGAAATGCTGCTCAGTGCCGAAAGCTTGTCCGATTTCATCATGATGCAGAAGCTGATGGAGGTCACAGCCCAGCACGACCAAGCTTTGCTGGACAAGATCGACGAGTACGTGGAAAAAACACAGGATGATCGGGAAGCTTTGATGGCGGCTCAGCAGGAAGTGGCGGATTCCAAGAAAGCCATCGAATCTGCGCAAGAGGAACTGGAAGTTTTGTATGCGGAAAATGACGCGTTGGTTGTCAGTTTGGAAACCCAGCAAGAGGACGCCCAAGAGCAGATCCAGCAAAACGAGGCGGAAGACGCAGAGCTTCAAGCCCAGTTGCAGCAGTTGATCGAAGAGCGGAATCGAGAGGAGCAGGCGAAGAAGGAACAAGCCGCCCTTGAACAAAACACCGGAGAAGACCAGACTGAAACTTCAGACCAGGGCGAGGAAGAGCAAAACAACAGTGAAACAGAACCGCCGTCCAATGGCACCAATGTGGAACCGGTCACCCCGGGTTTGCAAAGCGGATTTTCTCCTATGTGGCCTTTGCCCGGCGTGGGAGTAGGTTCGATCTCCGGCCATTTTGGAGACATGTATTTCAACGGTCCTCACAACGGACTGGATATTGCGGCGGGATATGGAACTCCCATTGTGGCGGCGCAAGCCGGGGAAGTGATCCAAGCCCAGTATCATTGGTCGTGGGGGAACAATGTGCTCATATGGCATAACGAGACATTTGCCACCCGGTATGCCCATTGCAGTTCCCTGGCGGTTTCGCCTGGACAGTATGTGGAACAAGGGCAGATCATTGGCTATGTTGGAAGTACCGGAGAATCCTCGGGGAATCACCTTCATTTTGAAGTGTATTACAACGGGGTTCGAGTGGACCCGGACCCATATCTGGGAATCTGATATGAAAAAGAAAAGGGCGGCCTGCTGGGCCGTCCTTTTTGCTGAAAGTTTCTTTGGACAAGCGCCATTGACAGTGTTGGGCGGTTGGCAGTATACTCAAAAAAACGAGTTTCCCCCACAAGGCGGACCTTGTAAATTCTGAAAAAGGGCAGGCGAAGCAACCTATGGATCGAAGCGGATTCCGTCAGGAATTGCGGGACCGTATATTGGATGTTCAGTGCAATGAATACGGCCCTTCTTCCAATATGGAACGGACCCATTATCACGATTGTTTTGAAGTCTATTTTCAGATTTCAGGGGACCGGTATCTGTTGTCCAACGGCAAGTTCAATCATATGGAAGCAGGGGGGCTTTTGTGGATACGTACGTTTGATTTGCACCAGTCCTTTCAGGGACAGGACCCCCATGGAATCCGTGCGGTGATGTATTTCACGGAGGAATATTTGCGAGGGGTGTTTCAGGAACGGGCGGACGAGCTTCTTGCGTTGTTCACCGGTCAGGTTCGGGTGATGCGGCTGGACGGTTTCCAGCAGGGAAAAGTGTTGGAGCTGCTGTATGAGATGGAACAGGGAGTGGCAGCCGGCCAAGATCTGTACTGTAAATTTGTGTTTGGGCAGTTGGTGCTCCTCTTGGAGTATTGGTCCCATGGGGCCCTGCCCGTTCCTCAGGAGACGGCCAGTATCGATCCCAAATACGACCGCATCGCCAGTGTACTGTCCTATTTAAAGACCCATCGTGCGGAAAAACTGCGGCTGGAAGATGTGGCAAAGGAATTTTTTGTCACGCCCTATTATTTGAGCCGCACCTTTAAAGAGTGCATGGGAATCACTTTTGTCAGCTATATCAATCACCTCAAGGTGGAAAAGGCAAAGGAGCTTTTGGCTAAGGAGAAGAACATCACCACGGTCAGCATGGAATTGGGATATGAGACCTTGACACATTTCGAACGGGTATTTAAAAGCATCACAGGAGTTTCTCCCACAACGTGGAAAAAACAGCAGCGATCCAATCTATGAGTGAGGGGAAAGCGGCCGGATGAAAAAGAAAAGGAGACCTTGAAAAGAAAATTTCCAGGACAAAAAATGTTGAATTTCCCTTTACAATCACGAAAAATGAATAGAGTTTCGTCTCAATTTGCTTTATTCTGTAGAGGTGAAATGAATCGTGGCCAATGTGCCGTGAGAAAGGAGCTTGTCCTATGAAAATGGGCTTGCGCTGGTTTGGAGAGGGATTTGATACCGTCTCTTTGGAGAAGATTCGTCAGGTTCCCGGCGTCAAAGGAGTGATCACCACTTTGTATGGCGCTATGCCTGGGGAAGATTGGGAAAAAGAGAAGGTATTGGCCCTGAAGCAGTCGGTGGAGAACGCTGGTCTGGAGATTTTGGGCATTGAAAGCGTCAATGTCCACGACGACATTAAGATCGGTCTTCCCAGCCGCGACCAGTACATAGAGAATTATATCCATACGATCCGCACCTTGTCCGAATGTGACATCCATTTGATCTGCTACAATTTTATGCCGGTCTTTGACTGGACCAGGACCAATCTGGCGAAACGCCGCCATGATGGTTCCACGGTTTTGGCCTATGACCAGCGGGAGATCGACCGGATGGACCCGGACAATCTGTTTGCCTCCATGGAGGAAAAGTCTCAGGGCCATTTGCTGCCCGGCTGGGAGCCGGAGCGGTTGGCAAACTTAAAAGAGCTGTTTGAGAAATACCAAGATGTGGACGAAGAGAAGCTTTGGGCAAATTTGAAGTATTTCCTGGAAGCCATCATGCCAGCCTGCGAAAAATACGGTGTCAAGATGGCCATTCACCCGGACGATCCTGCTTGGAGCGTTTTTGGCCTTCCCAGGATTATCATCAGTGGGGAAAACTTGCAGCGCATGGTGAAAATGGTGGATTCTCCCTGCAACGGCGTGACCCTTTGCACCGGTTCGTTGGGTACCAATCCCGATGCGGATCTGCCGGGGATCATCCGCAGCCTGAAAGGGAAGATCTTCTTTGCCCATGTGCGGAATATGGAGCATACCGCTCCCGGCCAATTTGAGGAAAGCGCCCATCTTTCCAGCGATGGGTCCTTTGATATGTTCGCCATTATGAAAGCCTTGTATGATATTGGTTTCGATGGGATCATGCGGCCGGACCATGGACGGATGATCTGGGGAGAACAGGCTATGCCCGGTTACGGACTGTATGATAGAGCCCTGGGAAGTCAGTATCTATTGGGCTTGTGGGAAGCCATTACAAAATTTAGTCACTGATTAAGGAGGAGTCCATATGTTGAATGTTGCCATTGTGGGAACCGGCAATATTGCCCCGTCCCATGTAGAAGGATTGCTCACCTTTCCGGAGCGGTGCCAAATCGTGGCTTTGTGCGATATCTATCCGGAAAAAGCGGAAGCCATGAAGGAAAAGTACCATCTTTCCTGCCAGATTTTTGACGACCACGAAAAGATGTTGGCCTCCGGCCTGAACATTGATGTGGTCCACGTTTGCACGCCTCCCTATACCCATGCGGAGATCGCCATCCATTCCATGGACGCAGGGAAAAACGTGGTTGTGGAAAAGCCCATGGCCACATGCCTGAAGGAGTGCGACGCCATGTTGGAGGCGGAGCAGCGCAATGGGGTGACCATGGGATGCATCGCTCAGAACCGGTTCCGCAACTCCATTTATAAACTGAGAGAAACTTTGGAAAGCGGCGAAGCCGGAAAATTGCGGGTGGCCCACGTAAATTCTCTGTGGTGGCGCGGTCATTGCTATTATGACTTGTGGTGGCGCGGCCTTTGGGAAAAAGAAGGGGGCGGATGCACCCTGAACCATGCGGTCCATCATATCGATATGATCAACTGGTTCAAAGGGGAGCTGCCCCAGAAAGTGACGTCCATCCTGTCCAATGTGATGCACGACAACGCGGAAGTGGAAGACCTTTCCTTCTCCACTCTTCAGTATGGAGATGGCTCTGTGGCTCAGGTCACCGCTTCGGTGGTTCATCATGGGGAAGAGCAGGGCATCGTTCTCCAGTGTGAAAAGGCAAAGATCGCCGCGCCCTGGAGCTGCTATGCTTCCACCAGCAAGGGAAATGGCTTCCCCGAGCGCAATGAAGCGTTGGAAGGCAAGTTGAAGTCATATTACGACAATCTTCCGGACCTGCCCTATGAGGGCCATACCGGGGAGATCGACAACTATCTGACCGCCTTGGAAAACGGCACTCGTCCCATGATTACCGGGGCGGATGGCCGCAAGACGATCGAGTTGATCACAGCCATCTACAAATCCGGTGCTTTGGGGCAAACAGTCACCTTGCCCATTTCCCAGGAGGATGATTTCTACACCTTCCAGGGGTTGCTGGCTCATGTGCCCCATTTTTACGAAAAGACGGGAAGCGTGGAGAATTTTGCGCCGGACACCATCACCGTGGGAAATTACGAAGAGAAGAAATAAGGGAAGGGAGTGTTTCTGTTATGGCACAGAAGGACGGTATGAATTACGCGGCAAAGGGAAAACCCGATCCTGTGGTAAAGCCTGGGGAGTTTGTGTTTTCCGTGATTGGTTTGGACCATGGCCATATTTACGGCATGTCCAACGGTTTGCTGGATGCAGGGGCCACTATGAAGTGGGTGTATGATCCCGATCCGAAAAAAGTGGAGGCTTTTTGCAAGCAGTATCCTCAGGCAAAAGTGGCTTCTTCCGAAGCTCAGGTCCTGGAGGACGAGGAGACCAAACTGATCGCCGGTGCGTGTGTGACCAGTGAGCGTGCTGCCTTGGGCATCCGGGTGATGAAGGCTGGAAAAGACTATTTCACCGATAAAGCTCCTCTCACTACCTTGGAACAGTTGGAAGAGGTGAAAAAGACCATTGCCGAAACCGGTAAGAAATACGCTGTAAATTACAGTGAACGGCTGCAAGTGGAAGCGGCTGTCTATGCTGGGGAGTTGGTGAAAAGCGGCGCTATCGGCAAGGTGGTCCAGGTGATTGGAATGGGACCCCACCGTTTGAACGCACCTTCCCGTCCGGCGTGGTTCTTTGAGAAGGAAAAATATGGCGGTATCCTTTGCGATATTGGCAGCCATCAGATCGAGCAGTTCCTGTACTACACAGGAGCTAAGGATGCGGAGATCGTGAACGCCAAGATCGCCAACTATGCGCATCCTGATTACCCCGAATTGGACGATTTCGGCGACGCCACTTTGGTGGCGGACAATGGAGCCACAGGATATTTCCGTGTGGACTGGTTCACGCCGGATGGCCTGTGCACATGGGGCGAAGGACGCACCTACATTTTGGGCACGGATGGCTACATTGAAATGCGGATATATGTGGATGTGGCCAGAAGCGAAGAGGAAAACAACCTTTACTGGGTGGACCAGGAAGGAGAGCACTATCTTAACTGCACCGGCAAAACCGGTTTCCCCTTCTTTGGCCAGCTGATTTTGGATTGTATCAACCGCACAGAAAACGCCATGACCCAGGAGCATGCGTTGAAGGCAGCCGAGCTTTGCGTAAAAGCCCAAATGGTAGCCACAGACCTTTCCCACCGTGGTTGATGGAAAAACGGAAAGGAGGAAAGCCCTATGAAATTGAATGAGAACGCGTTGCAGGAATTGGGGAACGTAAAAGGCTATGTGCTGCCCCAGTATGATCGGAAAGAAATGGTCAAGCGTACCATTTCCAGTCCCACGTGGCTGCATTTTGGCGCTGGAAATCTGTTCCGCGCATTTCCCGCAGTTCTGTGCCAGCGTCTCATGAACGAGGGAGCCGTGGACAAGGGCGTTATCTGCTGTGAGAGCTACGACCAGGAAGTGGTCACAAAATTCCTGCGTCCTTACGATAACCTTGCCATTTCCGTGTTCCTTTGTGCGGATGGTACCATGGAAAAAGAAGTGGTCGGTTCCATCGCGGAAAGTTTGACGTTGGCCGAGGACGGGGACAGAGTGAAAGAAATTTTCAAAGCCCCCTCTTTGCAGATGGTTTCCTTTACCATCACAGAAAAAGGGTATTCTCTGTGGGGCGCGGACAAAGCGTTGCTGCCCGGAGTAAAAGAAGACTTGGAGCACTCTCCTAAAGAGAGCAAAACGTTCCTTGCCAAGCTGGTGGGGTATTGCCTGGAAAGATTTGAGGCCTGCGGGGCGCCGCTTGCCTTGGTATCCATGGATAACTGTTCTCACAATGGCGAAAAACTCCGGAGCGCCTTTTTCCAGATTTTAGACGGTTGGCGTGAGCGGGGGTATGTCTCGGACGAAGCGTATCAGTACGCCCAGGAAAAGATTTCTTTCCCCTGGAGTATGATCGATAAGATTACCCCTCGGCCCCATGAAAGCGTTCAGAAAGCTCTGATGGAGGACGGTTTAGAGGGTATGGAGATCCAGGTCACCTCTAAAAAGACCTATATTGCTCCTTTTGTCAATACGGAAAAGCCTCAGTACCTTGTGATCGAAGATCAATTCCCCAATGGCCGCCCGCCTTTGGAAAAAGCAGGGGTGATGTTTACCACCCGGGATACGGTCAATGCGGTGGAGAGCATGAAGGTGTGTACCTGCCTGAACCCGCTGCATACAGCGTTGTCGATTTTCGGTTGCTTGCTGGGGTACGATTCCATTGCCAAAGAAATGGGGGATGAGGATCTGCGCACCCTGGTCACAAAGATGAGCCGGCGTGAGGGCATGCCTGTGGTGACCGATCCGGGAATCATCGATCCGGAAGAGTTTTTGCAGGAAGTTTTGACCCAGCGTTTCCCCAACCCCTTTATTCCCGATACCCCTCAGCGGATCGCTACAGATACCTCCCAGAAATTGCCCATCCGTTTTGGGGTGGATATTCAGCACCACATCACCCGTGGCACTGCGGGGGAATTGGTTTTGATGCCTCTGGTGTTCGCCGGTTGGCTCCGTTACTTGAAAGGGATCGATGACCAGGGGAATCCGTTCTCCTGTTCTCCGGACCCTCTTCTGGAAAAACTTCAGCCCATTTGCCAAAATGTGGACTTTGGAACAGAAGCCACCGAAGAAAGCTTTGGAGAACTTCTTACAGACAAAACCATCTGGGGAGTGGACCTGAAAGAAGCTGGACTCAGCAGCTTGGTGGTAAGCTATTTTAATGAGTTAAACCGTGGACCGGGCGCTGTTCGCAGTACACTTCATAAATACGTGGAACAGTGAGAATTCCCAAATAAAATAAGGACCCATGCTCGAAATGCTGCTGTGAAAAAGCGGCGCATGGCGGGCATGGGTTTCTTTTGCCCATTTTGCCGGCGGGAAAGTGGAACCAAACGAGAGTAGCCGGCATATAGTAAAGGCAGTTTGAATGAAGAAAAAAGGGGAAAAATAAAATAGGGTGCAGCGGAAACATTTTTGTGCTATAATCTCTAATGACAAGTACATCCCTATCATTTTATTGATTCAGGAGGCACCAACAATGGGACGTTATTTTGGTACAGATGGTTTCCGAGGGGAAGCCAATGTGGATTTGACCGCAGACCATGCTTACAAAGTGGGCAGGTTTTTAGGATGGTATTATAATGAGAAACGCCGCCGGGCGGCTGAAGAGGGTATGACCACGAAAGAGGGTCCTGCTCGGATCGTCATCGGAAAAGATACCCGCCGTTCCAGCTATATGTTTGAATATTCTCTGGTGGGAGGCTTGGTGGCTTCCGGCGCGGACGCCTATATGCTTCATGTAACCACCACACCTTCCGTGGCGTATATCGCCCGGGTGGATGATTTCGACTGCGGCATTATGATTTCCGCCAGCCACAATCCCTTTTATGATAACGGCATTAAACTGATCAATGACCAGGGCGAGAAGATGGACGAAGAAACCATTGCTTTGGTAGAAGATTATCTGGATGGCAAGCTGGAAGTGTTTGGACAGCGCTGGGAGGAACTGCCCTTTGCCAAGCAGGATAAGATCGGCTGCACGGTAGACTATGTCTCCGGCCGTAACCGTTATATCGGCTATTTGATTTCCCTGGGCATGTATTCTTTCCGGGGCGTGAAAGTGGGATTGGATTGTGCTAACGGTTCCAGCTGGAATATTGCCAAATCTGTGTTTGACGCTTTGGGCGCCGATACCTATGTGATCAACGCCGAGCCCAACGGCTTGAATATCAATCTGAACGCTGGTTCCACCCACATTGAGGGTTTGCAGAAATTCGTGGTGGAAAAGGGCCTGGATGTGGGATTTGCCTACGATGGCGACGCGGACCGCTGCCTGTGCGTGGACGAAAAGGGCAATGTGATTACCGGCGATCATATCCTGTATATTTATGGCCGCTATATGAAAGAGCGGGGCAAGCTGGTGACCAATACAGTGGTGACCACAGTCATGTCCAACTTTGGCTTGTACAAAGCCTTTGACGAACTGGACATTGAGTACGCCAAAACCAAAGTGGGCGATAAATACGTGTATGAGTATATGCAGCAGCACGGCAGCCGGATCGGCGGCGAGCAAAGCGGCCACATTATTTTCTCCAAATATGCTTCCACCGGAGATGGCATCTTGACCAGCTTGAAGATGATGGAAGTGATGATGGCCCGGAAGAAGCCTATGAGCGAATTGGCGGCACCGCTGAAGATTTATCCCCAGGTTTTGGAGAATGTCCGTGTGGTTGACAAAGCCACCGCGCAAAACGATCCGGATGTTCAAGCGAAAGTTGCTCAAGTAGGGGAAGCCCTTGGGGATACAGGCCGCATCTTGGTGCGGGAATCTGGAACCGAGCCTGTCCTCCGGGTGATGGTGGAGGCTCCGGAGCAAGAGATCTGCCAGAAATATGTGGACGAAGTGGTGGAGATCCTCCGCCAAAAAGAGTATGTGGTCCAGTGACAGCTCCCTTATTGTGAAGGAGTTCGGCCTGATTTAGTATTGGCCAGGACAAATTTGTGGTAACAAGAAAACGGCAAAAGAGGACAGTGGGTTCCTCCTTTGCCGTTTTTTATGTGCGTTAAAACTGGAAAAAAGATTTTCCTAAGGGAAGTTATCCTTTCAAAAACCGGTCCTTCCAGGATTTTTTAAAGGTAATCCCGAAAAATTCCCGTGCCGGTTCCAGTTCCATAATGACCCAGTCCCGGGATTTGTGTGCTTCCAACGTTTCGGGAAGTTCTTTTAAGATCCGGTCCGCTTCCCAGGGAGCACCGGTGTTGTATCGCAATTCTCCTGCTTTTTCCGAAATCTCAAAGGAGGAGCGGCTGGTTTCCCAGGCGTTGCGAATGGTTTTGATGGCATAACTTCCGGTCACCTTTTCACTGAAATAATCTTCCAGCGTCAGTGGACGAATATAGGAAGGCAGCTCCGCTTGCCCATATTCTTTAAACAGCTCCAAAAGCACTTGGGACGAGAGCGCTAAAATGTCCGGGGCGCTTTCCGAAACATCGTCCTTCATTTTTTCCAGAAGTTCTCCAACGGTCCCCAGCATCCGGCCAAGATATGCCCTGTAGAAGGCCGTGCCGATTTCTCTCTGGACGGTGCGCACCACGCTGCTGCGCATCACTTCTGTATTGGTAAGACCGGCTTGGACGCGGCAGATGACCGTGCGGCGGATCACTTCCGGAGCGACGGCTTTAACATCTTCATTGGCGCTGATGACCACAGCAGGGTAGTGCACTAGTCCGTCCACCACACCGAAATCATCGTTTTTGATCGTTTCAATGGCGTGCTGATTAAACCGGGTGTTGGTCAAATCATCCACAATGATCGGAGCGCCTTTTACAGTATGCTTTAAGGCTTCTATGCTGGACCTAGTAAAATCCGGGGCAGAAACTTTTGTCTTCTGGCCGATCATCATCTTCAGCAGGGTTTCCAAGAAACTGGTTTTGCCAGCTTTGCTCTGCCCATAGACAAGGCCGAAAACCGGGTAGGGAAGAAGGTTTTGGTTGTAGCGTGTGGCCATGTCCCGCATACTTGCCATAAAGGGAGAACAGAAAAACCAGTTGGCAAATTCGTAATACCGCCGCTGTAATCCTATTACATCTCCATGGAATTTTTTATACCCTTCCATGTATTTGAGAAAGAGGGAAACATCTTTTTGAATTTCCTCTTTTGCAGGCGAAAGATCCAGAACCTCGCCGTTCAAACGTACCTCCCCCTGGTCAGGGAAAACTTCCAACTGCGGAAATTCATTTCGCAATTCTTTTTCCTTTGTTTGGCTGGCAAGGACTTGCCGTTTGATGGATTTCATTCTTTCAGGGGAGAGCATCCATTTTCCTTTTGTGTCGGATTTGGGCACAGAGGGAGCAAATTTAGCCGCAAGATTTCGCACATCCAGCACAAAGCGAATCTCGTCCCGACATTCGGGGACCGATTGAAGCACCAAAGCTTTTTTCTCACGGATAGTCCGGGAAATGGGCAGCTTTTCCAGGTTTTCTCCATCGTCGGCGGCAAGCAGCGCTTCTTTGGCGATTTCGTCCGTGCTTTCTTCCCGAAGCTGGCAATAGCAGTCCCAGTACCAGTTGTAGGCATCTTCGCCGTCGATGTAGCAGATGTTTTCCCGTTGAGAGCCGCCAAATGCGGCAAGGGACATATTTGCAGAACCCATAATCACACGTTTCCGGCCATCCTTGGCAGAAAGAAGATATATTTTTTCGTGGGACAACACGCTGCGGGCGACAAAGAAGCGCAGCGTCCCTTTATCGATCCGGGAAACCAAGTCCAGTTTCATTTTACCGGCTGTTTCCCGCATCCGTTCCAATGTTTTGCATTGGTATGCCATGACTTCTTGCAGAGAGTAGGAGATGACTTCGTCGCAGCCGAAAATGATTTCTGCCTGTTCAAATAAGTCAAGCAGGCGGTATACAAACCCAATCCCTGAGGAATAGGTAATGGCGTGCAGCGTGTCAAATCCGGAGAATAATTCCTGCCAGGAATGGGTTTCCGCACCGGCAAACTTCATCTTCACAACATCCAATGCTCCGGAATCGGGAATTTCCAGTTGTTCCTGCCCAGAGTTTTCTGTATCGAACAGCGATACATTCTCCATACGATCCCCCTCCTCAAACTCTTCATACAGCGTGTCCCTACTTTGTGAAATCCGGTCATAGCCTTATTCACAAGGCAGGTATTCCATAAATTTCCTCTATAATTTTAATATATTTCTCCGTTTCTTGTAAAGCCCCGTCCCCAGGATTTGTAAGGTGCTGGCCCTGTCTTTCTTCCTAAAAATAGAGGTTTTGTAAAAAACTTGGATTTTTCCCATTGAAAAAATGGGCACAGTGGAATAAACTGATAAAGAAGGAGTTTTCGCCCATGCCCATATAACGGGAGGACGTTTTGCAAAGTCAAGTTGAAATTTCCAAGCAGGCGTGAAAGCAGTTCCTTCAAATAGGCGTGGAACCATAGGGAAAACGCCGCAGTCCAATGGGGCTTGAAACAGCCCCACATTTCTATGCAAAGGAGCCTTACTTATGGACAGAACACAAGCAAAAGCTCGGGCACAGGCCCTGGTCGCCCAGATGACCCTGGAAGAGCAGGCCTCGCAGCTCAGATATGATTCACCCGCTATTCCCCGGTTGGGAATTCCGGCATACAACTGGTGGAATGAAGCCCTCCACGGCGTAGCCCGTGCCGGTGTTGCCACCATGTTCCCCCAAGCCATCGCCATGGCCGCCGCATTTGACGCCCCCCTGATGGAAGAAGTGGGTCACGTTACCGGCGTAGAAGGCCGTGCAAAATACAACGAGGCTTCCTCTCGGGGCGACCGCAACATTTATAAGGGCCTGACTTTCTGGTCTCCCAATGTAAATATTTTCCGTGACCCCCGTTGGGGCCGTGGTCATGAGACCTATGGCGAGGACCCTGAACTCACTTCCCGGTTGGGCGTGTCCTTTATCAAGGGCCTCCAAGGCGATGGGGAGTATATGCTGGGTGCTGCCTGTGCCAAGCATTTCGCGGTCCATTCCGGCCCTGAAGCTCTGCGGCACAGCTTTAACGCCGTGGCCAGCAAAAAAGATATGGAGGAAACTTACCTGCCCGCCTTTGAGGCTTGCGTGAAAGAGGCCAAGGTGGAGGCTGTGATGGGCGCCTACAACCGCACCAATGGGGAAGTTTGCTGCGGCAGTCCCACCCTTCAGAAGATCCTGCGGGAGGACTGGGGCTTTGAAGGCCACTTTGTTTCCGACTGCTGGGCTGTGGCCGATTTCCACAAGAACCATAAGGTCACCAGCCGTCCGGAAGAGTCCGTAAAGCTGGCGTTGGAAAATGGCTGCGACGTAAACTGCGGCTGCACCTATCAGAAGATTCTGAACGCTGTGAAGGAAGGCCTGCTGGACAAGAAGTATGTGGAGCAGTCCTGTGTGCGGTTGTTCACTACACGGTTCCTGCTGGGTATGTTCGATAAGACCGAGTATGACGGCTTGGGCCGGAAGGATGTGGAAACTCCCGAGCACCTGGCTCTGTCCGAAAGAGTGGCCAGAGAGAGCTTGGTCCTGTTGAAAAATGACGGCGTGTTGCCGGTCCAGCTGAAAGCGGGCATGACCATCGGCGTCATTGGCCCCAATGCCGATAGCCGTCGTGCCTTGATGGGCAACTATCATGGCACCGCCAGCCGGTATATCACCATTCTGGAAGGCATCCAGGATGCCGCCAAAGAGGCAGGCGCCGACGTGCTGTATGCGGAAGGCAGTCACTTGTTCCAGCCCCACGTGGAGTTCCTCTCCATGAACGCCGGCTATGAAGTGGAAGAACTGGACGCTCTGTTCCAGGGCGACATGACTCCCCAGGAACGGAACCAGAAAATGTACGAAATGGCCTATGCCAAGAGCATGCCCGACCGCATAGCGGAAGCCCAGTCCGTGGCAGCCTGCTCCGACGTGGTGGTGTTGGTGGTCGGCCTGGACGAGACCTTGGAAGGCGAGGAAGGGGATACCGGCAACGCGTACGCTTCCGGCGATAAACGTGATCTGCATCTGCCCCCCTGCCAGGAGCGTTTGCTGGAAGAGCTGCTGGATTGCGGCAAGCCCGTGATCGTCGTAAACATGACCGGCAGCGCTGTGGATCTGCGGCTGCCCCAGGAGAAAGCCAATGCTGTGCTCCAGGCATGGTATCCCGGTCCTCAGGGCGGTAAAGTTGTGGCCCAGGTGCTGTTCGGACAGGCTTCTCCCAGCGGCAAGCTGCCTGTCACCTTCTATAATGGCTTGGATGACCTGCCTGAGTTTACCGATTATACCATGGCTGGCCGTACATATCGCTACTACCAGGGTGAGGTGCTGTATCCCTTCGGATATGGTCTTACCTACGGCGACTGCCAGGTGACCGGTGTTCGCTCCCAGGTGGAAGGCGAGGAAGGTGTGCGTCTGTGGGCGACTGTCAAGAACGACGGTGCCGACACCGATGAAGTGCTTCAGGTGTACGTAAAAGCGGAGGACACACAGTGGGCTGCACCCAACGCCATTTTGGGAGCTTTCCAGAGAGTGCATCTTGCAAAGGGCGAAGAGAAAGAGATCGAGCTGGTTCTGCCCCAGCACGCTCTGACCACCGTGGACGAAGACGGTGTGCGCCAGGTGCGCGGCCAGCACTTCTCCTTGTATGTGGGCTTCTCTCAGCCTGACAAGCGCAGCGTGGAGCTGACAGGCAAAGCACCTGTCAAGGTAGCTGTAGAGTTGTCTTAAACCAATCCTAAATTACATCAATAGAACATAAAAAAGCCGGTTTAGGTGTGTTCCTAAGCCGGCTTTTATTTTTGATACAAAAATAAAGTTATGGTATACAAAGAAACGTACGCAGTTCAGCGCAAAAGTGTGCTCAAAAAGTAAACTACCCACCGAAGTGAAATTCGCTGCTTGCTCGGGGTATAACCCCAGGAAAATGTCTATTGCAAATAACGCGGGTATAAAAATCGCGAACCCCACCGAAGTGAGATTCGCGACTTGTCCGGGGTGTAACCCCTGGTGCGGGTAGTGGGGGTCGAACCCACACGGATCGCTCCACAGGAACCTAAATCCTGCGCGTCTGCCAATTCCGCCATACCCGCATACGTAGCTTCCTCATTATAAATGATTTTCTGTAAAACCGCAAGGGAAAAAGAAGTTTTACTTGCTTTTTATTGGAAAAGCGTGTATCCTATCTCATGCAGGATATACCCTGCGGTCAGTCGCGACATCCTGACCTTAAAAAATACTAGGAGGAAATTGAATATGAGTACTTCCAAGAAAGTCCGCTTTCTGGCGCTGAGCGCTGTGATAGCGGCGTTTTACGCTGTCCTGACCTATGTGGCGGCCGTCTTGAACCTGGCCTATGGCGCGGTGCAGTTTCGCTTTTCTGAGGCGCTGACCGTTTTGCCGGTGTTCACACCTGCCGCAATTCCTGGCCTGGCCCTTGGCTGTCTGATTGCCAATTTGGGAAGCCCGCTGGGAATTGTGGATTGGGTCTTTGGCACGGGCGCAACGTTGATTGCCGCGGTAGGTACCTGGATTGTGGGCAAAGTTCGGGTAAAAGGAGTGCCTGTCTTGGCGCCGTTGCCTCCCGTGATCGCTAATGTGGTGATCGTAGGGTTTGAACTTGCCTGCCTTTCCGAAGCAGGAACCTTTGGGTTTGGCAATTTTACCTGGGCAGCGTTTGGAGCTTCCGCCCTGTCTGTGGGGATCGGAGAGCTGGTCGTCTGCTATGTGCTGGGGATTCCGTTGATCCTGGCTTTGCAGCGCACAAAGGCGATGGATAAGCTTACCGCCTAAGCGAACACAGGAAGAAAGCGTTTGATTAAAGGAGCAGGGATAACGCTATGCCCGATTTCAGTGATTTTAAGCAACATTTTAATGAAAAAGTAAAGACGATGCCTCACGCCCGCGTGATTGTGATCAGCTTCTTGATTTTGATTCTGGTAGGGACCGCTTTGCTGATGTTGCCCATTTCTTCCAAGACCGGTAATTTCCGGCCCCTAGATGCCTTTTTCACCGCAACATCGGCCACATGTGTGACCGGTTTGGTGATGGGGGATACCTATGCTTTGTGGACCCCCTTTGGCCAAGGTGTCATATTGACTTTGATCCAGTTGGGCGGTTTAGGGCTTTCAACATTGACCATTGGATTTTCCCTGTTTGTGCGGCGGAAGCTGGGCATTCGGGAAATGAAATTGGCCAGTGAAAGTTCCGGAGGGAATTCGCTGAATATTGTTGGCCTGCTGAAATTGGCCATTGGATTTACATTTGCGTGTGAGGCTGTGGGTGCCTGCCTTTTGGCCATTCGGTTTGTGCCCTCCTACGGGGTGAATGGCATTTGGCCCTCGATTTTTTGTGCTGTTTCCGCTTATTGCAATGCCGGTTTTGACGTGTTGGGCTTTGTGCCAGGAAATAGCAGCATGACAGTCTTTGCCGGAGACCCTCTGGTCTCGTTGACGGTTTCCTTTTTGATCATCATTGGCGGTTTGGGCTTTATTGTTGTGCAGGATATTTACCTGTGTAAGATTCTGCCTCGTTTTCAGCATAAGGACCCTATGCGTCTGAATTTTCATTCGCAAATCTGCCTTGGTGTGACCGTAGCGCTTCTTTTCTTTGGAACAGTGGGCTTTTTCATTTTGGAGTATGACAATACCATGGCCCATTTAAATATTCTGGAGAAGATCAACTGCGCTTTCTTTCAAGCGACAAATACCCGTACCGCTGGATTTGCTTCTGTGAATATTGGTTCCGAACACGAGTTCACCAAGATCCTTTCCGTGCTGCTTATGTTTATAGGCGCGTGTCCTGGTTCCACAGGCGGCGGTATTAAGACCACTACATTTATGGTGTTGGCTGTTACAGTGATCAGTACGATCCGCGGAAAAAACGAAGCAGTGATACTACGTCATCGTTTTTCCGTTCCTACGGTGTATAAAGCGTTGACTGTGACCATCGTTGCCTTTTTGCTGGTGTTCGTAGATGCCGGCGTCATCAGCTCTCTCAATCCCCAAATTCCTTATTTGGATTGTTTGTATGAGGCAACCTCCGCTTTTGGTACAGTGGGACTTTCCGCCAATGTAACGCCCAATTTGGACCCCATCTCGAAATTGATTTTGATATTCA
>ENA-UOJL01001589-UOJL01001589.1-human-gut-metagenome-genome-assembly--contig:-P47-NODE-1589-length-22865-cov-4.698641_pt1 | contig 22865 bp, 23 predicted proteins | sample MGYA00242347_ERZ723894 | MGnify/ENA metagenome assembly ERZ723894
GGCCTGCCCGCAATGTGGGGGCAATTTCCGCCATATCCTTGGTGTTTACACGCAATGTTTCACCCATGTTTATTTCTCCCAGAAAAACTCAATGTATTCCCCAATGGGCCCATAGCAGAACGCGATCCGGATAGGGCTGCCAATGGCCTCCGAATCGTTGGGCTCAATGGCGATCTCATACCCTGCCTGGCGGACCCGTTCAATGAGCTCGTCCACTTTGCTGGTGGCAAAAGCCAGATGATCCAACGCACCGCCCCGGGGAGCAGGAGCAGCCCCATTCAAAATCTCCAAGCAGGAATTGTCCCCGCAGGAAACCATCAGGCTGGGATGTTTGGGATCGCCCCAGCTGCGTTTGACCTCTAATCCCAAAATCTGGGTGTAAAATTCCACGGTCTTTTCATACTGTTCCGCGGTGGGACGCAGAGCAATGTGATGTACTCCCTCGATCCATTTACTCATGGTAAGTCCTCCCTAATACTTTGATTCGTAAAAAAAGGGATTCCGCAAACTGGCGGATCCCTTTTTCTTACTGGATGCTATGGACACAATGGAGTGGAAACTCCATTTTTATTTCCGGTTAAAAATGGACATAATGTCTGTGAAAGTATCGTCATCATCGATGACTGCAGGGTCCACACGAGGCTCCTTAGAGCGGGTAGAGCGAGCGGAAGTGGACGGTGCCGCCGCAGGCTCATCTCCTAAAAAATCATCGTCCAGATCCATGTCAACGTTCAGGCCTGCTTTGTTTTTTTCGGCCTCAACGCCCTGGAAACCAGTGGCAATCACGGTGACGGACATCTCGTCTTCCATGTTCTCATCGAAGGTAGCGCCCCAAATAATGTTGGCGTCTTCGTGAGCGCGCTCGGTGACGATCTGGGAAGCGGTATCGATCTCATCCAGAGCAATGTCAGGAGAAGAGGTGATGTTGATGATAACGCCACGAGCGCCGGCGATCTTGGTCTCCAGCAGGGGGCTGGAAATGGCGGCCATAGCGGCCTGCTCAGCCTTATCCTTGCCGCTGGCATGGCCCACACCCATGTGAGCGTAGCCCGCGTTCTGCATAACGGACTTCACGTCTTCGAAGTCCAGGTTGACAATGCCGGGCAGCTGGATCAGGTCGGAGATGCTCTGCACGCCCTGACGCAGCACGTCATCGGCAACGATGAAGGCATTGGCCAGAGTGATGCGCTCTTCGCTGACAAGCTTCAAACGCTCGTTGGGGATGACCACCAAGGAGTCCACCTGCTCGCGCAGAGCGGCAATGCCTTTTTCGGCCTGCTCCATACGGCGGCGGCCCTCAAAAGCAAAAGGCTTGGTGACAATGCCTACGGTAAGAGCGCCCTGTTCCCGGGCGATCTGAGCCACCTTGGGAGCTGCACCGGTTCCGGTGCCGCCACCCATACCGGCGGTAATAAACACCATATCTGCGTCTTTCAACACATTAGCAATGGTCTCGCGGCTTTCTTCCGCGGCCTTTTCGCCAATTTCAGGCTTGGAGCCAGCGCCCCGGCCCTGAGTGAGTTTTTCACCGATCTGAATCTTCACTGTGGCCTGAGAACGCTGCAGGGCCTGTTTATCGGTATTCATACAGACCAGCTCTACGCTGCGCACACCGGCACTGGCGATACGGTTTACAGCGTTTCCGCCGCCGCCGCCTACACCGACTACTTTTATGGTCTGAGGAGTTTCATTGAGCAGGTTGTCAACTTCAAAAGGCATGTTAGTTCCTCCTTGGCTTTTTCGATCTCACAACAATCTATCAGTTTGTGTAAAGCCCATGGCGTTACAGATATTCAAGAATGCTACATGGTATAATCTATCACTTTTTCCGGAAAATTTCAAGGAAATTCTTGAAAAAACCGGCTGTAAAGCGGAAACTTTTCCATCCCCGCTTCTTCTATGGAAAAAATCCACAAGAGAGCCTTATGCGGCCCATTAAAAACCAGTGGTTTCGGCAGATGTCATCCCGTGAAAATGCTGTCCGGAATGTCCCCTCCTCGGCCTTCTTCCGTGGAGGACCCTGCCTCGTCGGAAGTGGAATCCTCTTCCCCATCCGTTGTGTTGTCGGAGGTATTGTCCTCTCCCTGGGAAGTGTCATCCCCGCCGGAATCGGTGGTGGCGTCAGAATCGGTTTCACTGCTGCCGTTTTGTCCGCTCTCCCCCTCTCCGCCTGAAGAAGTATTCCCACTGGTATCTGTTCCAGAGGTTGAGGCTGTAAAGAATGCCTTCTTCACATCCCCCGCCAGAGTCAAATTCAGGGTACCGGAATCGTTGGACTCCAACTTCTGGGTCACCAGGCGATAACCCAAATCCAATTTGTAATCAAGCTGCACTGTACTGCCCAACTGGAACAGGATGCGGTCTTGATAATTCATGGTGATATTATATAGGTCCGTCAAGTCCAGAGTGGTAAAATCCCCCAAGCCATCCATACCCGCCAAAGCGGTGAGAATGGTCTGGAACGCGGACTGATAATCTTCATCCTGCGCTTGGAACTGGCTTCCCGGTTTGGGATCGGTCAACGTAAGCCCTGTCACCTGCATGACCCCGGTATCGGCTTCCGATTTCGCTTCCAGGATCTTGCCCGAACTGCTTACGGCATACCACTGGCCGCTGCTGGAAATGCAAGCGGCTTCCTTTGCTCCGGTGATGTGGATTTCCAGAGTACTGGGGAAATGACGTATAATGTCCACATCCTCGATATAGGGGAGCTGCTGGACCAAGGCTTCTTCCTCATCCTTTACGGATAGGAGCGCCAGGTTATCCCCGATTTCATAGCCGCACACATTCAGTATGTCTGACTGTTCATACACCACATCGCCGGTGATTTCAATATCCCGCACTTTGAACAACAGGAACACGCACAAAAACGCAGTGATAGCTACCATGCAAAGCAGGGTAAATATCAACAGGAACCTGCGCGCGACCTTGCTCATAGGCTTCCGAGGGGCCCGTTCCTTGGGTGGCCTAGGACGCCTTTGCTTGGAAGGCCTTTCCCGTTCCCCCCGAGGGCTGCCCCGTTGGGGACTTCCCCGCTGAGGCCGCTCCCTTCTGGGGGGCTCTCTGGGCGGCTGTCCCCTTTGAGAACGGGATGAGGACGGCCTAGTGCGCTCCCGGCGAGAGGACGCCGGACGCTGGGCCGTCCTTGACCGCTGTGAAGCCCGCGGACGCTGAGGCGGTTCCCCTGAATGGGAATTGATATCGATAAATTCATACCCCTCCCAGGGGTCCACTTGCTTTCGGGTTCGACTCACGGCCATCCCTCCTTTCCACATTCCCAAATTTTGTTACAGTGAAGTATCCTCCACCTCACGGACCCGGGCACCCAAGTCCGCCAAATTTCCTGCCAAATCTTCATATCCCCGGTGAATGTACTCCACACCGCCCACTTCTGTGCGGCCCTGGGCTGCCAGTCCAGCCACCACCAAAGCGGCTCCCCCACGCAGATCGTGGGACATCACCGGCGCGCCTTTCAGGTAATCCACACCTTCCACGATGGCCACCTTGCCTTCCACCTTGATGTTGGCTCCCAGCCGCTGGAGGCCCTCCGCATGTTTGTAGCGGTTCTCGAATATATTTTCCACAAAGATACTGGTACCACGGCCCACTGCAGCCATGCTCATCACCACCGGCTGGGCATCGGTGGGGAATCCGGGATAGGGCATGGTGCGGATGTGCCGCACAGCGTTCAGCCTTCGGGGAGCCATAATGTTCAATGCCCCGCCAAGCTGCCGCACCTCACAGCCCGCTTGCTCAAAAGGCGAAAGCATGGGCAAAATATGGGTATTGTCCACGTCCCGCAAGGTGATGTTCCCTCCCGTCACCGCGGCGGCGGCCATATACGTCACCGACGCGATACGGTCAGGCATTACCGTATGCTCGCAGCCGTAAAGCTCTTCCACGCCGTCTACGATCACACAGCTTTCCCCCGCGCCGTAGATCCGGCCCCCACAGCGGTTCAAGTAAGCGGACAAATCGGCGATCTCCGGTTCCCGGGCAGCATTGGCGATCACTGTGGTCCCTTGAGAACACACCGCCGCCAAGATGATGTTTTCCGTGGCCCCCACGCTGGGGAACGACAAGGAGATGTACGTTCCCCGTATTCCCTGGGGCGCTTGGCAATGGAGGTATCCGCCGGATTCCTCAATCTCCACCCCCAGCTTCCGCAGGGCATCCAAATGCAGATCGATGGGCCGGGGGCCCAACTCACAGCCACCTGGGAAACAAAGTTCCGCTTCTCCGCACCGGGACACGATGGCCCCCAGAAAAACAATGGAAGAACGCAGTTCCCGCATGAGATCCGGGGGGATTTGGAAGCAGGTCATGGAATTATCCACCACCAGGCTGTCTCCCTCCCAGTGGCACCGGCTGCCCAGATGTTCCAAAATCTGCACCGCCGTGTCCACATCGGAGAGATGGGGGCAATTATGTAGAACGGTTTGCCCTTTGCACAACACCGTTGCCGCCAGCAGCGGCAGGGTACTGTTTTTCGCGCCTTGAATCTTGATCTCCCCACTGAGTTCCGCGGGGCCGTCAATGACGATCATACAGAACACCTCACCCAATTCAGCATACGCCATACTATGAGGCGCGGGCTTTTTGGGTGAGAGGTTCTATCACTTTCCCGCCGCGGTCTTGATGACCCGGTAGATTCGGTCGTTGGCGTCCAGGATCTCCATCTTCCCGGCGTTTTCGCCCAAAGACTGGAGCCGGTCCGGGTCCGAGAGGATGGACTGGACCTTTTCCCAGAGCACTTCCCCGGTCAAGTCCTTTTCTTCGATGATCTCTGCGGCTCCTCGGCGGACCAGGGCCATGGCGTTGTGGAACTGATGGTTCTCCGCCACATTGGGAGACGGGATCAAAATGGAGGCTTTCGCCTTGGCCTCGATCTCTGTCAAGGTCATGGCGCCCGCCCGTCCAATGACCAGATCTGCCGCGGACAAGCACTGAGGCATATTGTCAATGTACTCCAGCAGGCGGATTTGGGGATTTTTCTTCGCATCCAGGCCAAATTCTTCCAATTCCGACAGGAACTTCTCGTCGTGGGAACCATACCCGTGGATGTGCTGGTATTCGCCTTTCTTCGCGCTTTGGGCCAGCATATAGGCCGCCGCCCGGTTCAGGGCCGACGCTCCCAAGCTTCCACCAAAGGAAAGCACCACGGGACGTTCGTCCAAGCCCAGTTCTTTTCGGGAGGCTTCCCGTTCTGCCGCAAGCACTTCGCCCCGCACCGGGTTGCCGGTGACCACACAGTTGACCGAATCGTCAAAATACTTTTTGGCATCCGGAACGGCCAACATAACGGTTTTCACCGATTTCGCCAGCATACGGGTGGTCACCCCGGGATACGCATTGGACTCATGGATCACACAGGGGATTCCCAGTTTTGCCGCTTCTCGGATCACCGGGCCGCTTACATATCCGCCGGTGCCCACGCACACATCCGGGGCAAACTCTTTGATGATCTTTTTCGCCTCGGCGGTCGCGGTAAAGACCCGCACCACGGTCTGGGCGTTGCGCACCAGATTTTTGGGAGTCAGTTTCCGCTGAAAGCCGGAGATATGCACGGTCTTGATCTCATACCCCGCCTGGGGGACCAGCCGTTCTTCCATGCCGCCCTTATTCCCCACGTAGAGGATCTGGGCGTCCGGCTCCTTTTGCAGCAGATAGCTGGCCGCGGCCAACGCCGGGTTAATATGCCCTGCCGTACCGCCGCCGGTGAACAAAACTTTCATTCCATACCCACTTCCTTTGCCTCTGTTTCAATGATCGAATATCGCCCTGCACCTTTCAACAGGCTTTGAAACTCCTGTTGAAAAAATCATCCCGGGATCAAGTTTTCTCCACGTTGGCGCTGCGGGAAATGTTTAACAAAATCCCCATTTCGCCTAACAGCATCAAAAGAGCCGTGCCGCCATAACTGAAGAAGGGCAAACTGATACCGGTATTGGGAATGGTATTGGTCACCACGCAGATATTCAGCACCGCTTGCAATCCCACTTGGAAGGTGACGCCCAATCCCAACAACATGCCAAATTTGTCTTTTGCATGGACGGAGACATACACACCCCGCCAAATGAGCATGGCAAACAGGACGATGATCACCAACGCCCCGACCAGGCCAAGCTCTTCGCAAACCACCGCGAAAATAAAGTCGTTCTGGGGTTCGGGCAAATACAGGTATTTCTGCCGGGATTGTCCCAGCCCCACTCCCAGAAGTCCACCGGAACCGATGGCATACAGGGATTGGCGAGTCTGGTGGGTCAAGTCACGGTCCAGGTCCGGAGAAAAGGGGTCCAGCCAAATGGTGATCCGGTCCAGCTGATAACCACCCTTACTGATGACCACAAACGCCAACAGCACTATCACGGCCGCTCCGCCAATGACAAACCATTTAGGTTTTGTGCCCCCCACAAACATGAGGATGGCTCCCAAAGCCAAAATGATCAGCGTTGCGGAAAGGTGGTCTTCCAAATAGATCAAGACTGCGAACAATCCCATAAGCCCCACATAAGGCACCACTCCATACCGGAAGGTCTGCATCTTATCCAGGTTCTGGGAAATCATGTGGGCAAACATAACGATCAGGCCAAACTTGGCAATTTCCGAAGGCTGGAAGGACACAAAGCCAAAATCCAGCCACCGGGTTGCCGTTCCTTCCCATTTGGCAATGGACTCAATGTGGGCGTAACGGCAAATCAACAAGAACACCAACAAAAACAGGGAAATTCCAAACACCACAATGGCCAACTGGTGGAACCGATGGTAGTCAAATGTGGAAATCAGCAGCATGGCGATCACGCCTGCCACGGCGAATGTGGCCTGTCTGGATATGAAAAAGTAACTGTTGCCGTAATAGTAATAACTGTATGCGTAACTGGCGGAGAAGAGCATCACCAGACCAATGGCCAACAGTACCAAAATGAAAATAAGCAAAGGCATATCTAGTCCCGCGCCCAGGCTGAACAATTTATGCTTTGCCGGCCTGCGCTGACGCGTTCCTTGTTTGGGCTCCACTTTACGGGGCTGTGGGGGTTTGGGTGGCGTGTAACCGGGAACCCTGCGCAGGCCCCGAGCGGTCCTACCCATTGCCGCCATGGCGATCCCTCCTTTCTTTCCATCAAATTTCAACTCTTATAGTCTTTCCACCAAAGAATCCTTCCAAACAAGGTCTTGGTGGATTTTCAAAATATTCACACTCCAAATGCCACACAGGCAATGGCAATGACGCCACCGATAAAGGCTACCAGGCCAAAAATCACACAGATTTTTACCTCGCTCCAACCACACATTTCAAAATGATGGTGGATGGGGGACATTTTAAACAGCCGCTTGCCGTGAGTTGCCTTGAAGTAGGTGACTTGCAATACCACAGAAACGATCTCACAGAGATAAACAAAACCAACCGGCAACAGCAGAATGGGCATATTCATGCCGAAAGCCAGAGCGCACACCATACCGCCCATGAACAGGGAACCAGTGTCTCCCATGAACACTTTGGCGGGATGCCAGTTCCAAATCAGGAAACCGATGCAGGCAGCGGCGCTGGCCAATCCCAACGCGGAAAGGCCTGTCATGGAAAGAATGCCCGCGCACAGCGCCAGGGACAGGAACGCAAAGAAGGACACCGTGGTGTTCAATCCGTCAATGCCGTCTGTAAAGTTCACCGCATTGACAATTCCCACGATCAGAATGGCTGCCAGCGGATAGTAGAACCAACCCAATTCGATCTTTCCCACAAAGGGGATGATGGTAGAGGTGCTCCCACCTGCCGCGGCCACCGAAGCAAGATAAACCGCTGCCACCGCGAACTGAAGCACCAGCTTCTGACGCTCCGTCAATCCCAGATTGCGCTTTTTCAAAATACTGATGTAATCGTCCATAAAACCGATAGCGCCAAAAGCTACCGCCATGCCCAACCCCGCAAAGGTCTGGGCTTTCGCCAGCAAAGTTTCATCCACGCCAAACGCGTAGAACGCCGGCAAGCAGCCGATCATGGCAATGGCAATGCCCAAAATGAACATCAGGCCGCCCATGGTGGGGGTACCCTGTTTGCTCTTGTGCCAGCTCGGTCCCACCTCACGGATGGTCTGGCCGAACTTCAGTTTATGCAGGAAAGGAATCATCCATTTTCCCAAAAGCGCCGAAATGGCGAACGCGATCACCGAAACCAGCAAATACAGCACGCTGCTCATGTTTTTACCCCTCTCGTTGCGTTTCCGTGGTTTTATTTTCTCATGTAACCGTAGTTGTGGTGCTACCCGTCTCCGCATTTGTGTTATCCACAAACGACAGGGTGATCACGGTACCGATTTGCACCTTTTCCCCAGCTGCGATACTCTGGCCGGTCACCTCCGCTGTACTGGAGGAGGAACCGCTGACACTGATCTGCAACTGGTTGATACTGGCCACATAACTTGCGTTTGTCACATCATAACCGGTAAAATTCGGCACGGTCACATAGGTGGAATCTTCGTCATACCCATTGGTATAGAGCACCACTTTACCGTCCTTGGGCACCGCAGTCCCGCTGGCGGGTACCTGTGCGGTCACCTCAATGGTGTTGTCGCTCTCGTCGCCCACAACAGAGTAGGACAGTCCTTCCTCTTCCAGCTTGGCATAAGCTTCTTCCAAAGTCATGCCCGTCACATTGGGCGCCACTGTATCCAGCGCTTCATATTCTTCTTCGCTGTACTGGGCTTCCACACCCAAATACGGAAGGATCTCTTCCATCATCTTGGCAAAATAGGGACCGGCCACTGCGTTGCCGCCGTTATAACCGCCATTGTTATGGTCGTCTGGCTCGTCAAAGAACACCAGCAGCGCATATTGGGGATCTTCCGCAGGAGCAAAGCCGCAATAAGAGGCGATATACTCCATGGGCTTGGAAGGATCTTCATTGTGCTGGGCGATTTTTTCAGAAGTACCCGTTTTTCCGCAAACACGATACCCTGCCACATAACCACCGGTTGCGGTACCTTCCTCCACATTCTGGCGGAGAATATCGATGATGGTATCACAGGTTTCCTGGGACACCACCTGCCGGCGATATCCGGTATCGGCAGTCTTGACAATATTCCCGTCCTGGTCCACCACCCGGTCCATCACATGGGGAGTTACCAGGTAACCTCCATTGGCGATGGCCGCGGCGGCGGTAATCATATGGAGGGGCGTGATGGAAAAGTTCTGGCCGAAGGATTCCACCGCCAAGTTGGAAGCAGTCATTTCCAATTCTTCCAAGCTGTGGTAAAGAGTGGTCGCTTCGCCGGGCAAGTCAATACCGGTACTCTCTGTAAAGCCAAATGCTTCACGGTATTTGGCAAAGGTATCTGCACCTAAAAGCTGTCCGATATGGATGGCCCAAGGGTTACAAGAATTGTACAGGCCTTCCCGGAAAGTCTCTGTTCCATGACCGCTGGTTTTCCAGCAGTTGATGGGATACGGCCAGCCTGGGACGGTGATACCGCCGGTACATGTAAAGGTACTGTCTTCACTGACCACCCCTTCTTCCAGGCCCATGGCGTAGGTACACATTTTAAACACGGAGCCGGGATAATAGGTATCGGTCACTGCCTTATTCCGCCACTGCTTCAACAAAGCCTGGTTGTAGGCTTCGTCCTGTTCATCCTCCGGAAGTGCATCGATCTCCGCCAACAGATTTTCATCCTGCACAGTAAACGGATCGTTGGGATCGTAAGAAGGCGTTGCAGCCATTCCCAAAATACCGCCAGTATCCACATCCATCAAAACGGCCACGGCGCCGTTCTTAACCTTGAACTGTTCCACGCCTTCTTCCAGGTACTTTTCCAAAATGCTCTGCACAGTTTCATCAATGGTAAGCACCAAGTTATATCCGTCTTGGGCCTCCACATACTGTTCGTATTCAAAGGGCATATCCGTACCCAAGGCATTTTGCGCGGAAATCAGCCGGCCCGCGGTTCCCCGCAATTCCGTATCGTATTGCAGTTCCAAACCTTCCAGGCCTTGGCCATCCGTTCCGGTGAAGCCCAGCACGGTGGACCCTACTTCCCCATAGGGGTAATACCGCTTATAGTCCTCCACCAACCGGACTCCGGAAGAAATGTCGTTATCTTCCAAAAACTGGTTGATCTCGTCCCGGATGCTGGTTTCCACCCGGCGCTTTAAGTAGACAAAATAGGAATTGCCTTCGGTTTTCTCATATACTTCGTCTTCATCCATATCCAAAATGGACGCCAATCCCGATGCAACTGTATGCCGCACTGCCTCCGGATCATCGTAATCCGCAAAGTAGGCAGGTTCCAGCACCACGGTCCACACGCTGGCGCTTTGTGCCAGCACTTTTCCCGTAGCGTCGTATATGGTTCCCCGCATAGCACTTAAGGTGGTGCTCCGCAGGCTTTGGTCCAATGCGGCGTTGCTCAGCTCTTCTCCCCGGAGGATCTGCCACCGGAACAAGCTGATTACAACCGCGCCAAAACCCAGAAACACCACCACTGCCGCAAGGCCCATGGCTTTACGCCACATCTTTTCTGTCGTTCCTTTTGCCAAATCGATTCACCGCCTGTCTGTGAAAGCTGCGTCCTACCCAGCAGCAAAATGAGAGTCAAGATCCCTCTTGGCTCTCCTCCCCCATTCTCAAAATACTTCCCGCACTATCTCTATTCCCTAAACGCTCCTGTTATGAACCACCTGCGGTGGGCAAGCCGCGTTTTTACCAAGCTAAGAACTTTCCACCTCGGTGGGCCGCGCCGCACAATTTCAGTGAACTGAAATGCTGCACGGGCTGCGGTGGGCAAGCCGCGTTTTTACCAAGCTAAGAACTTTCCACCTCAGTGGGCCGCGCCGCACAATTTCAGCGAACTGAAATACTGCCCGAGCTGCGGTGGGCAAGTCGCGTTTTTACCAAGCTAAAGATCAAGCTAAAGATTTTGCACCCTGGAGAGTGCATCGCGGTCATTATACCACACTTCCCGCTTCAGCGCAAACAAACGCGGCCCGCGCATACCGTGGGCCGCATCCCTTTGCGTTCTGGGGGCTGATGGCCCCCGCAGGGATAAGCGTCCACAACCTTCCCCAAACGGGAAAGTCCTGCCGCCCATCCAAAATCTTTATTCAAAACCCCATATATGTAACAAAGCTTTCTAAAAGCTTCTCCTATTCCTCAATGAAACCAAGACTGAATGGTGGACCAGATCTGATCCCAAAGAGAACCGCCGCTTGCCTCCCGCACCACGGTACCCTGATCCTCCTGGGCAACATCCACATAGGTCACTTGACCATTTGTCACTTTGCTCATGCCCAACTCGTTCTGCGCGTACTCTTCCACCGCGGTGCCATTCATTTTCTGGGAAGCTTCCATATTCAGCTGAATTTCCAAGCTTTCCGCTTCTTCCAGGTCCTGGGTCGCAGTGTTGATCTGCTCGGTAAGTTCTGTCAACTGCACTTGGTTGTACACCACAGTGATGACCGTTGCAAAAACAATCCCGAAACACAGCACAGCCCCGATCTTCCGCAGCGGGTGGCGCCGGGGACGGGCGTTTTTCTCCAGCTCCTTTTTAGGGAGCTCCACCACGTTTTCCCGGGATTCCTGACGCTGTTCCTTTTTCGGTTCTACTTCCGGCTGGGTGTTGTCCCAACGGGCTGTATCCCCATGGGAAACACGCTCCTCTACAGAATCGTGCTCCTCAAACAAGGAAAAATCGTAGGCTTCTGAAGAAAATCTGGACATAATTTTGTTCCCTTTCTATTATCACTATGCGCGCCGGAGTTCCTACGCTTCCGGCAATTTTTCAATGACCCGCAGCCGGGCGCTGCGAGCTCGGGGATTCTCCTCCACTTCTTTAGGAGAAGGGGCCAATCCTTTTTTGTACACCAATTTTCCCCGGGGTTTCCGTCCGCACACACACACTGGGAAATCCTTGGGGCAAATACAACCTTGGCACCAATCGTGCATCTGCTGTTTGACGATCCGGTCTTCCAGGGAATGGAACGTGATCACCGCCAAGCGGCCTCCGGGTTTCAGCAGTTCGAATCCCGCTTTCAACCCTTCCTGGAGCCGGTCTAGCTCTCCGTTCACTGCGATACGCAGGGCCTGAAACGTCTTTCTGGCAGGATGTCCTTCCGCCCTGCGCACTGCTGCCGGCACAGACTCTTTAATGATCTCCGCCAGTTGAGCGGTGGTTTCAATGGGAGCGGTCTCTCGCGCCTTGCAGATGCCTTGGGCGATCCGCCGGGCACTGCGATCTTCGCCATAGCGGAAAATGATCTCCGCCAGCTCCTGTTCCCCCAAGGTATTTACCAAATCCCTGGCGGAAGGGCCTTCCTGGCTCATGCGCATATCCAATGGGGCGTCGTGATGATAAGAAAATCCCCGTTCCGGCGTGTCCAACTGGTAAGAGGACACTCCAATGTCCATGAGCACTCCGTCTACCGCGTCAATGCCCTGGGCCTTAGCAATCTCTGCCATCTGGGCGAAATTGCCCCGCACCCGAATGGACTGGGGATACTTCTTAAGCCGTTCTCCGGCTGCCTCAATGGCGTCCGGGTCCTGGTCGATGGAAAGCAGCTTTCCCGTTGTCAGCCTTTGCAGGATGGCTTCCGAATGGCCGCCGCCTCCCATGGTACCGTCAATATACACTCCCTCCGGCCGAATTGCCAGAGAGCTTATTGTCTCCTCAAATAATACAGGTTTGTGATGAAATTCCATATGCCACCCGCCTTAGAAGTCCAGCAGGTTCATGGAAGCCTCAATGGCTTCGTCGGTCTGGCTCTCGTTGTAAGCGTTCCAACGAGCCGTATCCCAGATCTCCGCACGCACCGCTGCGCCAATGACCGTTACGTCTTTTTCAAGGCCCGCGTGTTCCCGCAGATTCTGGGGGATCAGGATGCGTCCCTGCTTATCCGGTTCCACTTCGGCGGCGCCGGAAAAGAAGTAACGCTGAATGCCTTTGCCCTGGGCCAATGGAATGGCAGAAACTTTCTCCACCAGCTTGTCCCACTGGGCTCGGGAAAGCAGAAAAAGACAACCGTCAAGGCCCTTGCACACATAAAATGTGTCGCCCAGGTCTTCACGGAACTTGGAGGGCACCGTTACCCGGCCCTTTAAGTCCATATTATGTTGATACTCACCCGTCAACATAAGCGCCTTTCCCTTTCCACTTTCAGGGGGCGATCTGCTTTTTCGGGGATTGGGTGGCACTTCTAACCACTTTCTCCCCACAACGTGGAACTTTCACCCACTTTCACCCACCTGATGCCATTTATTATAAAACATCTCCCTTCCAAAAGCAACCCGGAAATCCTGGAAAACCCAGGAATTTCCTAGATTCGAAGCTTTGTTCGGCCCCATGGTGTGGGAACAAAAATTCCCCTCACTACATCTAGTGAGGGGAACTCATGTTGCATATAAACTTTGTAATTGGTCAACAAAAATTTTACGTTAGGTTTGGGAATTACGCTGAGAAGTCTTGATGCTCTGCCGGGTTTTCCGCAGTTCTGCCAAATTTTCGGCAAGTGCTTCGTCCGTACGGCGCATCAGGTCATCCACATAATCGTTGCTGGCCTTGCGCATCTCTTTAAACTTTGTCTGAGCCTGGGCAATCAGCTCGTTTGCCTTGGCCTGAGCCTGCCGCACGATCTCCTCCTGGTTGACCAAAGTCTTGGCCTTTTCTTCCGCTACCCGAATAATGGTCTCCGCTTCCCGCTGGGCTTCGCTGATGATCTGGGCACGATCCGCCACAATCGCCTTCGCCTTGCGCACTTCCGAGGGGATCTCTTCTTTGATCTCATCTAAAATCTGACGCACCTCTTCCCCATCTACAAACATTCTTCCAGCAGAAAGGGGCATTTTCCAACCCTTATCCAGCACGTCGTACATCTCGTCGATCAAATCCTCAATGGTAGCCTGATTGTTGCTCATGGTGAACCCATTCCTTTCTTTTCCGCTTTTTCCCCAAAGGGGACTCACCTTGGGCGGGGAAAGCACTCTATGCTATGGGCGCGGCAAAACCGCTCCCAGAAAAGCCTTGATTTATAACTGACCACACAGCCGTTCCTGAATCGTCTCCAGAATACAGGACGGCACAAAGGGAGAAATATCCCCTCCAAAACCAGCCACCTGCTTGACCATGCTGGAGCTCAAGAACATGTTTTCCGCACTGGTGGCCAAAAACATGGTTTCCAGTTCGGGATTCAATTTCTTGTTGGTCAGAGCCTGCTGAAACTCATACTCAAAATCGGACAAGGCCCGCAGTCCTTTTACCACCACCATGGCGCCCCGCCGTCTGGCATAATCCGCCAAAAGGCCGTCCACTTTATCGATCTCCACATTCTGCAGGTGCTCCGCCTGGGTTGCCCGGCGCAAAAGGTCAATGCGCTCTTCCACAGTGAAGCTGGCATGCTTTTCCGGATTGGTAGGCACGCCCACAATGAGTTTATCGAAAATTTTGCTGGCCCGTACAATGATGTCAAGATGCCCTAAGGTCACAGGATCAAAACTGCCCGGATAAACCGCTAGTTTCATGGTATTGCTCTCCTTATCAGCTTTCCGCGGGACTGCTCCCCGTTTCCTCTTCCAACTCCTCATCCTCTACCGGCTGACGGTAAGCGGTGAGCATGATCTTTCCATAACGGTAACTTTTATGCTGCAAAAAATCTCCTGCAGATTCCGGCAAAGTTTCGTCTTTTGGATGCTCGCAAAGGATCACCCCACCGGGATTCATCCGTTCCGCCACCAAAGGCAGCGCTTTTTCCAAAAGTCCCATGCGATAAGGCGGGTCCAGAAACGCGATGTCAAACCGTTCCCGGCAGCCCCGCAGATAGGACTGGAAATCCGCTGTGATCACTTTGGACCTGTCTCCCAGGCCGGTGGACTGCACGTTCTTTTCCACAACCCTGATGGAATCCTTGGAAGCGTCCACGAACACCGCCAAAGCAGCGCCCCGGCTCAAAGCCTCCAATCCAATCTGGCCGGACCCGGCAAACAAATCCAAAAACCGCCGGCCCTCCAACTGGAACTGAAGGATGTTGAACAAGGACTCTTTTACCCGGTCCGTGGTGGGGCGCACCTGCTCCCCTTCCAGGGTAATCAACTTTTTTCCTCTTTTGGAACCGGTAATGATCCGCATAGATTATCTCCCAGCAAACAACGGTAATGATGGTATATCCGCTTTATTATCCCATTAAACCGTCCATCTGTCAACTATTTGGCGCAATTTCCCCGGAATTTCCGCCTTCTTCCCCCACTTCGGGGTGGAAATGTTCCCACACGCGGCGGGCGGCGGGTTTGGTCATGCCCGGTGCACCTTCCAATTCCGCCAGGTCCGCCTCGCTGATAGCGGTCACCGTTTTAAAGTGCTTCATCAGCGCCTTGGCTCTGGTTTCCCCAATACCTTCAATCGAAGTCAGCGTGGAGGACACGGTGGTTTTTTTCCGCTGCTGCCTATGGTAACCGATGGCGAACCGGTGTACTTCATCCTGGATCGAGCTGACCAACGTAAAAGCACGCCGGTGCGAACTGATGGCGATCTCTCCCCCGGTAAGGGCAATGGCCCGGGTCCGGTGTTTATCGTCCTTCACCATGCCGAACAGAGGCACATCAAACCCCATTTCCTCCAAAATGGGCTGCACTGCTGCCACATGGCCCTTGCCGCCGTCCAGGAGGATCAAGTCGGGAAGCCTTCCAAACCCGTCCTGCTCCCCTTTTCGCTGGCACGCCTTGTACTCTTCAAACCGGCGGCGGATCACTTCCCGCATGGAGCCATAATCGTCCTGGCCCACCACGGTTTTGATTTTGAACTTCCGATAGGCGGACTTCAAGGGCCTGCCGTTCTCAAACACCACCATACCGGCCACGTTTTCCCCGCCTGCCAGGTTGGAAATATCGTAGGACTCGATATAGGCGGGAGTCTTTTCCAGACCCAGCAGCCGCCGCAGCTCGTCCAAAGCGGACGCATCCCTGCCAGAAGTCCCCGCCTGCTGCGCAATGTGCTCCGCGGCGTTTTTCCGGCACATCTGGACCAGCTGGTACTGGTCCCCTCGCTGGGGAATCAGGAATTTGACGCTTTTTCCACGGCGCTCCGACAGCCACCGGGTCAAAAGCTCCTCATCCTCGATCTCCCCATCCAGCACCACCAACGGCGGCACTCGATCCCGGATGGCATAATACTGCCGCAAAAATTCCGACCGGGCTTCCGGGTCCGGCGCCAATCCTTCTGTGAGGAAACTTTCTCGATCGCTCAGCTTATTGCCTGTAAAGCGGAACACTTCAAAAGCGGTATGGGTCTCCCCCTGTGCCAAAGCGAATACGTCCTGCTCCTCCACACGGCTAGCCACCACTTTCTGCCGGGCGCGCATCATGGAAATGGCGTTGATCCTATCCCGGAGCCGGGCTGCCAGCTCGAATTCCAAATTTTCGGCAGCCTGTTCCATCTTTTCTGTCAGGGACTTCACCGAAGTGGAACTGCCCCCCTTGATAAAATCCAAAGCCTCCTGAAAAGCCTCGTTATATTCCTCTTCGGTGATCTTCCCCCGGCAGGGCGCGCAGCACTGTTTGATGTAATAATTCAAGCAGGGCCGCCCTTTTCCAAAGTCCTGGGGGAATTTCCGGTTGCAGTCGGGAAGTTTGAAAATTTTCCGGGCGGAATCGATGGTCTGTTTGATGGACCAAGAACTCATATAGGGACCAATATACTTTGCCCCGTCATCCTCCACCTTTTTCACCTCGGTGATTCTGGGCCACGGACCGGAGCTCACCCGGACATAACTGTATCCCTTATCGTCTTTCAGCAAAATGTTGTATTTGGGCTGGTTCTGTTTGATCAAACTGCTTTCCAGCACCAGCGCTTCAAACTCGCTGTCGGTGACGATATACTCAAACCAGTCCACGTTCGCCACCATGCGGCGCACTTTGTTGTCGTGGTTCTTCTCCGAGCCAAAATACTGGCTCACCCGGTTTTTCAGGGCTTTTGCCTTGCCGATATAAATGATCTGTCCGCTTTTATCATGCATGAGATACACTCCCGGGCTGAGGGGGAGTTTCATTGCTTTGCGCCGCAGTTCCTTTTTCTTTTGATCCTGCTCCATTGTGCCACCATCCAAAACTTGTCCTTACGAAAAAAGCACCGCTTTTACGCGGTGCTTTTCAGCTTTAATCTGCCTGTATGAATTGGACTTTATTCGGCAAAACCAGAATTGACCAGTTCCACCAGGGCGTCCACGGCCTGCTCTTCATCGGCGCCGTCGGCAATGATGCGAATGGTAACGCCACCCACAATGCCAAGGCTCAACACACCAAGAAGGCTCTTTGCATTGACCCTTCTCTCTTCCTTCTCGACCCAGATAGAAGACTTAAACTCATTAGCCTTCTGAATGAAGAATGTAGCCGGACGGGCGTGAAGGCCAACCTGATTCTGGACCAATACTTCTTTAGCACACATGCAAATTCACTCTCCTACAAAATTTATAAAAGGTTTTTTCTGCCACCGCAAAAAATAGGTCTAACGGGCGCAAAGTATTTGGAATTTATTTTCATTATAGCATATTTCCTGTCGCCGTCAACCAGGATTCCCCATTTTTGGATTCCTGAACAGCGCAGCGCCGCTTTTTGAGCAGTTGATTTGTGCATCTTGTCAATAATGTGGAAAACTTTTTGCCCATTGTGTCCCTGACGTCAGTTTTTTGACACCATATACTGTGTGAGAGGGACATTTTCAGCATAGGAACTTTTTCCAAAAGATATACAACTTATCAAAAATCCGGCGTTTCTTCCAGAGTTTTCAAAATCTTCCGGTCTTCCTTTGTCAACTCTACCCGTTCCCAAAGGTCCGGACGGTTTTGCCTGGTAATGGCCAGCGCCTGTCCCCGCCGCCATTTTCCTATGTTCCCATGATGGCCGGAAAGCAATACCTCCGGCACCGGACGGCCCCGCCACACTTCCGGACGGGTATATTGAGGATATTCCAACAAGCCGGAATAGTGGCTCTCCTCGGTAAAACAGGCCTCTTCAGACAACACGCCGGGAAGCATTCTGCTGACAGCGTCCGTCAAAATCATGGCCGGCAACTCTCCGCCGGTGAGCACATAATCCCCCACGGAGATCTCCTCCGCCTGGTATTCGTCCAAGAGCCTCTGGTCCACCCCTTCATAATGGCCGCACAAAAGCAGAAGCCCCGGCTCCTTTGCCAATCGCTTGGCATCTTCCTGGGTGAGGACTTTGCCACGGGGTGACATATACAGGATATGCGGCCGCCATCCCAGATGTGCGCAAATTTCGTCGATGCCCCTTGCAAAAGGCTCCGCTGCCAGGAGCATCCCTTTTCCGCCGCCAAACACGGTGTCGTCCACCCTGCCTCGGGCGTCCGGGGAAAAATCCCGGAGCTGGTGACAGCAAACTTGCAAGATCCCCTTTTTCCGGGCACGTCCTACAATGCTGTGCCCCAGCACCGGAGGAAACATTTCCGGGAAAAGTGTGAGAATGTCCACCCGCATTTAAGCTTCCTCTCCTTCCCCGTCAAAAATGCCGGGAATGGGCAGAAGCTCTATCACTCCCTCTTCCACGCTGATCCGCTTCACCATATGCTTCACTGCCGGAAACAAATACTCTTTGCCGGCTTTGTCCACAATACGGTACACGTCGTTGGCGCCAGTGGGAAGGACCTCCCGCAGCTCGCCGTATTCTTTCCCAGTGGTGCCGTCCACAGCCTTCAGCCCGATCAGGTCTTGCAGGAACACCTGGCCCTCTTCCAATTTTACATCTTCCCGGTTCAGGTAGAGCACTTTCCCGCGGAGAGCATCCCCTTGTTCCACGGTGGTCACACCTCGCAGTGTGATCAGCAGCCGGCCCTTATGGGGCCTGCACGCCAGCAATCCGGCATCGGTTTTTCCCCCGTCAAAATACAGCCGCTTGATCCCTGCCAGAAACTCTGGGGAATCTGCCCAGGGTTCCAGCACCAGTTCTCCCCGGACACCATGGGTGCGCACGATTTTCCCAGCTTCCAAAAATTGTTTTGTCATTGTACAGCCCTCCTGTTGCCGGATAAACAAAAAAGGGCTTACGCCCTTCTCTGCTCAGTCGATTTCGACCATGATCTTCTGTTCGTTGCGGGTGGCCGCAGCGCGCATGACCACACGAATCGCTTTTGCGATGCGGCCCTGCTTGCCGATAACACGGCCCATATCGTCTTCCGCCACGTGGAGATGGTACACAACCGTACCGTTTTCCTGCTCCTCGCTGGTGACGACGATCTCTTCCGGCTTTTCCACCAGGCCGGAAGCAATGGCTTTCAGTAACGCCTCCATACTGCTTGCTCCTTTCAAAAGGCTGGGCGAGAACTTAGATCACGCCGTGCTTCTTGAACAGGGCCTTCACAGTATCGGTGGGCTGAGCGCCGTTGGCAATCCACTTCTTGGCCTTCTCGGGATCAACCTTCACCACGCTGGGCTCTTCCATGGGGTTGTAGTAGCCGATCTCCTCGATGAAACGGCCGTCACGGGGGAAGCGGGAATCCGCCACCACAATGCGGTAGAAGGGAGATTTCTTAGCGCCCATTCTTCTGAGTCTGATTTTAACTGCCATGATTCATTCCTCCAAAATTTGAATTGGTATAAAATGGATTAAAAGTTTCTTCGCCCGGCTGACCGGGCAATATTGTTCACGGGGCAAGCCCCGGCAACATCCAAGTATTTGGTTCTGTGGAACAGCCCATCTCTTTTCTATTAGAAGGGCACATTGGGCATCCGGCGGCGTTTGCCTTTTCCCATGCCCCCAAACTGCTTCATCAGCTTCTGGGTCTGACGGAACTGGTTCAAAAGCCGGTTTACATCTTCCACCTTCATCCCGCATCCGGCAGCAATCCGCTTTTTCCGGGATGCGTTCAGGCAATCCGGATGGGACCGTTCATACGGCGTCATGGAAAGGATGATCGCCGCGCTCCGGTCCATTACCCGGTCGTCGATTTCCACATCGTCCAATTTATTCCCCACGCCCGGAAGCTTGGAGAGAATCCCCTTCAAGGGACCCATTTTTTTCACCTGCTGGAACTGTTCCAACAAGTCGTTGAGATCCATTTTGTTCTGCATCAGCCGCTGGGCTGTTTTTGCCGCGGCTTTTTCGTCCAGCTTCATCTGGGCGTCTTCAATCAGGGTGAGCACGTCGCCCATACCCAAAATACGGCTGGCCATGCGGTCCGGGTGGAAGACTTCCAAGTCCGAAAGTTTTTCGCCGGTACCTGCGTATTTGATGGGCTTGCCGGTGACTGCTTTTACGGAAAGGGCCGCGCCCCCTCGTGTATCGCCGTCCAATTTGGTGAGGATCACACCGGTGATGTCCAGCAAATCGTCAAATGTTTTCGCCACGTTCACGGCTTCCTGACCGGTCATGGCGTCCACCACCAGCAGGATGTCCGTAGGCTCCACCGCTTCTTTGATACGCCGCAGTTCTTCCATCAGCTGCTCGTCGATCTGCAGCCGGCCGGCCGTATCGATGATCACATAGTCATTGCCATAATCTTTGGCATGGCGCACCGCCTCTTTCGCGGTGATCACTGGGTCCTGGGTCCCTTTCTCAAAGACGGGGGCTCCGGCCTTTTCGCCCACCACCTGCAACTGCTTGATAGCCGCAGGACGGTAAATATCTCCCGCCACCAGAAGCGGCCGATGGCCCTGGGATTTCAACTGATAGGCAAGCTTGGCGGCGTGGGTGGTTTTACCGGCGCCCTGCAAGCCGCACATCATAATGATGGCAGGAGGATGAGCCGGCATTTTCAGCCGCTCTTCCGTACCGCCCATCAGGCTTGTCAACTCTTCATTGACGATCTTGATGACCATCTGGGCAGGCGTCAAACTTTCCATCACTTCGGAACCCACAGCCCGTTCCGTCACCTTCTTGGTGAACTCTTTTGCCACCTTGTAGTTGACGTCGGCTTCCAGCAGGGCCAGACGCACTTCCCGCATGGCTTCCTTTACATCCGCTTCGGTAAGTTTTCCTTTGCTCCGAAGCTTCTTAAAGGAATTGCTGAGCTTTTCCGCCAAACCTTCAAACGCCACTGGCTTTCCCCTCCTGGAATCAATGTTGTCGTTCTATTCAGTCCTCTTACGCTTCCACAGCGATCTCTTGGGCGCATTTGAGGATTTTGGAAACGTTCTCGTCTATCCCCTGCACCCCGCCATTCTGCTCGTTCAAATCCTGAATGTTCAGGGCACAATCACAAATCAGCGTCAAGGTCTTTTGGATCTCCTGAAACCGGCGAGCCAAACCCAACCGGTCCTCCATGTCCAAAAGCTGCTGTTCCGCACGCTTGATGGCGTCCCTTACACCCTGCCGGGTGATGTCTCGATCCGCGGCGATCTCCGCCAAAGACAAGTCTTCATTGTAATAGGCGTCCACCACTTCCCGCTGGGTCTCGGTGAGCATATCCCCGTAAAAATCCAGCAGAAAACTGATCCGCAAATCCTTTGCCATCGTCACGTCCCTCCCTCGGCGCTGTCTCTCACACGATCTTCTGGCTTGGCGGAAACCATTCCGTTTTGCCAAATCTGTAAAGTGGTTTTCTTTACAGCATTAGGATTATACACGATTCCCGCAGTTTTGTCAACGGGCCAGGGAAAAAAATCCGTCCAACTCCCCCTTTTTTCCACCAATTTACATTTTCTCTTTCAGATGTTATAATAGTTCCGTTTTATTGCGCGCTTTGCTCCGCCAAGGCGGACCTTTTTCCACGGCTTCCAAAACGCTGGAAACTGGAACCCCCGCAGTAAGACGTTACCTTTGAAATACCATATTGGAGGGAGACCCATGCTTTACTTTAATTGCGACTACACGGAAGGTGCCCATCCTCAAATCTTGGAACGGATGGTGGAAACCAATCTGGAGCAAACCGTGGGCTACGGTGAAGATGCCTACTGTGAGCAGGCTCGGGCATTGATCCGTCAGGAATGTGAGCGAGAAGATGTGGACATCCACTTTCTGGTGGGCGGCACCCAAACCAACTTCACGGTGATCCGGGCCGCGCTGCGTCCCCATCAGGGTGTGATTTCCGCTGCCACCGGCCACATCAACTGCCACGAGTCCGGCGCGGTGGAAGCTACCGGCCATAAAGTGTTGGCTTTGCCCTGCGGACCGGAAGGCAAAATCACCGCCGCCCAAGTGGATGAGTTCGTTGTGAACCATTGGGCCGACGAAACCCACGAGCATCAAGTCCAGCCCAAAATGGTTTATATTTCCCATCCCACGGAAAACGGTGCGCTGTATACGCTTCCGGAACTGGAAGCTTTGAGCCGTACCTGCAAAGCCCACGGCCTGTACCTGTTTTTGGACGGCGCCCGTCTGGGTTACGGTCTGACCGCCCGGGGCAGCGATGTCTCCATTGCCGACCTAGCCCGGCTGTGCGATGTGTTCTAAATTGGGGGCCCCAAGTGCGGAGCCCTGTTTGGGGAAGCTGTGGTGATCTCCAACCCCGAACTCAAGCAGGATTTCCGTTATTCCATCAAACAAAACGGAGGCATGTTGGCAAAAGGTCGGCTTTTGGGCCTGCAATTCCTCACTTTGTTTGAGGACGAGTTGTATTACGATATTTGCCGCAACGCCAACGAGCTGGCTTACCGCATTGCTGACGCCTGCAAAAAGGCCGGTTTCCCCTTCTTTGCAGAGTCTCCCACCAACCAGCAATTCCCCATTTTCCCCAACGATCTTTTGGAAAAGCTGGGAAAGAAATACACCTATTCCACTTGGGCAAAAGTGGACGATACCCACACTGCTATCCGCTTAGCTACAAGCTGGGCCACCCGGGAAGAAGCGGTGGAGGAACTTGTCCAGGACATTCAGGAACTGGGAAAAGAACTGTGATCTGACGATTCCCGTCCGATGAGCTATAAAAGAAGTGCCAAGC
>ENA-UOJL01001590-UOJL01001590.1-human-gut-metagenome-genome-assembly--contig:-P47-NODE-1590-length-22856-cov-7.074120_pt1 | contig 22856 bp, 9 predicted proteins | sample MGYA00242347_ERZ723894 | MGnify/ENA metagenome assembly ERZ723894
GTCCTCGGACATGAAAGAACCTCCGCTGCCCACTTCGTGCGGCGGAGGTTCTTTCGTCCTGCGGAGTGCGCCGGAAAGGAAGGTCGCCCTTTTGTTTTGCTTCGCGCCATGTGGGGGCGGTGGCGACGTGCATTTTTGCGAGTATTCTGCAATCGAAGGCCCCTGCATACCGGCTTCGGGCAAAAAATCGGGAGTTCTCGATGTTTTCTACGAATGATGGGTGGGGTTACGGGCTGACAGCGTTTGATTTGCAGGGATATTCGCGGTCTTTGGCATTTGTCGTGGCGCCCGAAGCCCTTGGTTATGTTGAATACTCCTAAAAATGCACGACGCTTAGAGGGGGACCTTCGCGAAAAAGGAAACCGCCCCGTCGAAGTATGCATTCGACGGGGCGGTTTATGCATTTGGCCGATTAAGGATGCGCTGTCAAACTACTAGAACTTGACGGTCGGGGCCTGGCGGGCTGCTTCAGCGGCCTCGAAGCCCTGGCGCTCCTTAAACTGGAAGATGCCAGCAAAGATGACAGCCGGGAACGTCTGAATGGCGTTGTTGTAGCTGAGCACGCAGTCGTTGTAGCTCTGGCGTGCATAGCTAATCTTGTTCTCGGTGTCCTCGAGCGATGCCTGCAGCTGCGTAAAGTTGGTGTTTGCCGTAAGATCGGGATAGGCCTCGGCCACAGCGAAGAGCTGGCGCAGTGCGCCGGTCAGCACGTTGTCGGCTTCCATCTTGGCCTCGGGCGTGGTGGCCTTGACGGCGGTGTTACGCGCGCTGATCACGGCGGAGAGCGTCTCCTGCTCGTGCTTGGCGTAGCCCTTGACGGTTTCGACCAGGTTGGGGATCAGGTCGTTACGGCGCTGCAGCTGCGTATCGATGTTCTGCCAGGCGTTATCGATGCGGTTACGCTTGGTGACCATGTTGTTGTAGATGCCGGCGATGGCGCAGACAATCACAATGACAACAACGATGCCGATGATGACGGTAATCATGATGTCTCCGTTTCGAATGGCCGCGGCGGCATGCGCCAGCTGCCGTTGGTATAACGCTACTAGTATACCCGCAACGTTTTACCGTGCCGAACTTTCCGGTAAGCGTTGTGTTTTCGGCGGGGTTGGCACCGGGGCAAAGCGCGCGAGGTACAGGTGTAAGATATGCGACAGATTGACGAGTGTTGTCTTTGTCCTGAGGATGGCGATACCAGTGGACCTTCGCATCAAGAAAACCTACCGCGCCCTGTTCGATGCCTTTACCGAGCTTCTCGAGGAGCATCGGTTTGAGGACCTGACGGTCGCCATGCTGTGCGACCGGGCCATGATTCGCCGCACGACGTTCTACAAGCACTTTCGCGACAAGAACGATTACTTTGCCTTTTATATCGATGAGCTCATGTCGGGCTTGCCGCAAAAACAGCCCGATGAGGCCGGCGCAGTGTCTGCCGAGGACGTGCGCGCGCTTCGGCACGCGATTTTGGACGATGCCATGGATTTGATTCTGGCGCACGAGCAGCTCATGGATAACATTTTGGCAAGCAGCATGTCGGGCATGTTGACCAACGTTATTTGCGACCGCATTGCCCGTTCCATCCGCGAGCGTGTGATGAACGTGCTTGCCGAGGATGCCCTGGCTCCCGTGTCACTCGAGACGACGTCTGAGTTTGTCGCCGGCGGTATTATTCGACTTTTCACGATATGGTGGGAATCGGGCCACGATCTTGAGCGTCGACCTGAGATAGCCGACGTGGTCGATGCACTGTTTGAGCGGACCATGACGCCGGTGCATCACTAGAAGTGGCGGAGAGAGGGGGATTCGAACCCCCGGAACGCTCTCGCGCTCAACGGTTTTCAAGACCGCCGCATTCAACCGCTCTGCCATCTCTCCGTGAGTCGTAATGATAGCATCGTTTTGAATTTGCAACAGGGAAGGCGAACGATGACGATCACCGAAATCGACGAGAAGTTCATGCGCGAGGCGCTGGCCGAGGCGCGCGCCGCCGCGGCGGTGGGCGAGGTGCCCATCGGAGCCGTAGTGGTGCGCGACGGCGAGATTGTCGCGAGGGCGCATAATCGACGCGAGCTCGATCAGGATCCTTCGGCGCACGCAGAATTTGCGGCCCTGTGCGCTGCCGCTCGGTCGCTCGGTCGCTGGCGCCTTTCCGATTGCACGGTCTACGTGACGCTCGAGCCATGCTGCATGTGTGCGGGGCTTATGGTTAACGCGCGCGTGGGGCGCTGCGTGTATGGCGCGCGTGACGCCAAGGCGGGCGCGCTGGGATCCCTGTATGACCTCAATGCCGACTCGCGCCTGAATCATCGCTTTAACGTGACGGCTGGGGTCCTGGCGGATGAATGCCGCGAGCTGCTGAGTAGCTATTTTGGCGGTCTGCGCGGAGCGGGCGGCGCTGGTTGCGGTTGTGGGGCCGATCTTGACGCGCACACCGCTCACGCCGCAGCGCTTGCAGGTGCCGGTGAAGATGCTGGCACGGTGTTTGACTTTGGTCCTGCGTGCCGCCGGCCCCGCCGTGTGCTGTTGGCGATTGACTCCTTTAAGGGCAGCGTTTCGAGCGCGCAGGCGGAGGCGGCGGTTGCCGAGGGCATGCGCCGTGTGTGGTCCGATGCCCAGGTGGCCGCATTGCCGCTGGCGGATGGCGGCGAGGGGACGCTCGATGCCGTTGCCGCGTGCGGCGGTGAGATTGTGACCTACGAGGTGGCAGGTCCCTTGGGCGACCGCGTGTCTGCCCGGATGCTGGTGGACGACGAGCGCGACTCGGCTGTAATTGAGATGGCCGAGGCGGCGGGTATTGGGTATTCACCCTGTACAGAATCGGCGGCGCTTGCGGCTTCGACCTATGGCGTGGGCGAGCTGATACTCCGTGCGGTTCGCGCCGGGGCAAAGACTATCTATATCGGTCTGGGCGGCAGTGCCACCAACGACGGTGGCGCCGGCATGCTGCAGGCGCTGGGCGCGCGTGTGGTCGATGATCAGGGATGCGATGTCGCCCCCGGTCTTGCCGGCCTTAAGCAGGTGGCGAGCGTCGATTTGGCGCCAGCACTGCAGGCTTTGGATGATATTCGTATCGTTGTGCTTTCCGATGTCGAGAATCCGCTCGTGGGGCGTCGAGGCGCACTGGCGGTGTTTGGCGGGCAGAAGGGCCTGCCGGCGGATGATGTCGAGGTGCTGCGCAGATACGACGGCTGGATGGTCGGCTACGGTCGCCTGCTCGATGCGGCAATTTTCGAGGCGCGAGCCCAGGGATTGTTGCGCACACCCGAGAACGCACGGACATTTGGCTCGGTGCTTGGCGTGCCCGGCGCGGGCGCTGCCGGTGGCTTGGGCGCGGCGTTGCTGGCGCTCGGCGCGGAGCTACGCTCGGGTGTGGAGACGGTGCTCGATCTCGTGGGGTTTGACGAGCGCGTGCGCGATGTCGACCTGGTCATTACAGGCGAGGGCAATATGGATGAGCAATCCGCCGCCGGTAAGGCGCCGGTTGGTGTGGCTCGCCGCGCCAAGCGATATGGCAAACCGGTGGTCGCCGTCGTGGGTGGTCGTGCGGATAACTTGGATGTAGTGTATGAGCAGGGCATCGACCTTGTACTGCCGATCTGTCGCAAGCCCATGCCTCTCGACCAGGTGCTCGGTGTGCAAGAAGCCACAACCAACCTCATCTGCGCCGGCGAGTCAGCCGCACAAGCCTATGACCTCGCTCGCTTCTAAGGCCTATCTCCCTATAAGTTGCGGTGAAATACGGAGCGTTTTTGCCTTTAAGGGGCCAATTCAGTCCGTATTCCACCGCAACTTCGAGAATGGCCATTCGAGGTTGGCCGCCTTGTGCCTTGGGTCGGACCGTTTGCCACGAAACGTGGCCATCTACTACGTTAAACCGGCCACCCTCGACCATCCCGGATTTTGTGAAATTAAAACCGCAGGTAGAAAGCTTGCCGATTTTCGAAAAAGCCGGCTATGGTCGACCCCTGTGACCAAAACGTAGTAGATAGGTCCTTTTCGTGGCGCAGCGTCAGACCAGTCTTTTTGGGGCGGGGTTATTTTGACTACATGCCGATCTGATTGCCCAAGTAGTCAAAATAGCCCCGTCCCAAATTAGCTACTTTGTGGGTTGTGGGGGATAAAGATTGCCGGTCGATTTGTCCTACTGAGGTATGTCGATGGCGCGAATGGTTCGATTTGACGACCGAGTGGCAACCCGAGGCGAAATTTCGGGTCACCCAAATTGCTACAATTTTAAGCATGCAGCGATGTCCTGCCTTGCGCTTCTGCGCGGGGGGGGGCGTATATTTGCATCGATGGGGACGACACACATATATAGCGAGCTGCTTCTTGCCGTCCTCATGGATTGGGGAGGGCCTTCATGAATCGCGCGTGTGCGAGAGCTCGAGAAATGCTAAAGCCTTTTGACAAGAAAACCAATACCGCCAAGCGTGTCCTGAGGGTTTTGGCCGTCCCGCTGGCGGCGTGTGCACTCTTGTTTGGTGCGACGAGTGCGTCGGCCGACCAGACGGTTCCCTTTAGCAACCACATCGTGAAGACGGTGAATCCAACCGGCACCACGGTCAATCTGTTCGACTACTGGGTCGTCGATGGCGCCAATGATAAGTCCGTCAACATAAACAACAATAATGGCAATAACGACACCGGCATCAACAAAAATCATCAGCTCAAGTTCAATGGTGGTGGCGGCACGGGCATTAACAAGTGGACGGGCAGAAGCGGCATTGACGGCTTTGGACGTCTTCCATTTGTGAAGAACACGCTGGTGAATGGCTATCCCGAGATCAAGGCTGGTACCTATGCCTCATACGGCACGAAAGGCGATTGCACCGATGAATCGCTGGCCTATCTCTTTAACAACGACAGTCAGGCCAACGGCAAGCAGAATGGCAAGGCCGTCTACAACAACGTGAAGGGCCTTTTCCAGCTCAAGGATGGCTATTACGTTTACGACTCGTATGGTTCTAAAGGTAACTATGCCGTATATAATCCCACGACCAACTCCTTTAACGTCTACGATAAGGCGGGCGTATATAAGGGCGGCGTATCAGATGCAAATCTGGGCCAGTTCTTCCCCTTTGACTCGGCTGACAAGGTTTTTGATGAGAAGGGCAACAGCCTCTCCCCTAAGCAGATCATTGATGGAAGCACGAATCTCAACCATCACTTTGGCATGTCCGTAACCACGGAGTTTGTCCAGCCTGCGAGCGGCAAGACCACCGGTAACAAAGATATGATCTTTGAGTTCTCGGGCGATGACGACGTCTGGGTGTACATCGATGGCGTACTCGTGGGCGATCTGGGTGGCATCCACGAGAAGGCGACGCTCAAGATCAACTTCGCCACCGGTGGCGTGCATGTCGGTCATGTCGACAATGCCAATGATCCCGAAAAGACAATTCAAGACACCACCATTAAGGCGATGTTCCAAGCTGCCGGCGCAGATACTTCAAACAGAAGATTCTCCGGCAACACCTTCCTCGACAGCTCCAAGCACACGCTGAGCTTCTTCTATCTGGAGCGCGGCGCGGGTGCATCGAACATGTCGCTTAAGTTCAACCTCACCACCCTGCCGTCGTCCGAGGTCGCGAAGGTCGACCAGAACGGCGAGGCAGTCCAGGGTGCCGAGTTTGCTCTGTATCAGTCAGATGCCAACTGGAACGCGCAGGATGAGGCCATCGCTCAGGGCACGACGGACGCCAATGGCCAGCTGGTACTTCTGAAGCCGGACAGGTCCGTTCTTTCGTTTGATAACCAGCACGCTGAGGGACACGATTACTTTGTAATCAAAGAGGTTGGCCTGCCCGCGGGATATCGCTCGAGTCTGACCTCATCGACCACCGCAACGCCAGGTGAGCTGCATCTGCAATACAAGAAAGCTGCGAGCGGCACGGGTGGCGTGGTGGTTGCACCGCAGACGACGGTCACCACGGCCGACGGCAAGTTATGGACGGGTAGCCGCATGTGGCTGAACGGCGGCTATCTGGCCGCTAAGGAGACCATTTCTCTTAATAAAGAAACAAAAGACAATAAGGGCAACGCCATTAGCTCGGGTACGACCTTCGCCGTCGTGCTCAAGCTCACCGGTGCGAGCGAGGACCACACAAGCGAAGACGCGTGGACGGCGGTCACGGGCAACCCGCTCAATGGCTATAAGCTGTGCTCCGCGCACGGCATTGCCGGTGCGGTCGAGGCTGCCAAATCGGCGGACACGAGTGTCTTTGATGTTGATACCAAGGGCGACTACGTGGTGACGGTCAGGTCGCTGCCCGGAGATATCGAGAAGTACGCCGCCATGATGACGGACAAGTCGAAGGCGGAATATACCGTGGCGGTGTATCACACCACGGCATCGTCTCTGGCGGGGGCAACCATCGACAACACCTCTATGGTCCAATATCAAACGATAAACAGGCAGTTCTCTACGGTGATCCACCTCACCAACGTTCAGAACCGTCTGTTTGTGCAGAAGGTTGACGACCTGGGCAAGCCCGTGAACGGCGCGACGTTTGAGCTGTACCAGGCCAAGGACGTTACCGGCGACAGTCCCAGCACGTATGCCATTAAATCGGGTGCCGAGCCGTATGACACCGTGAAGGCAAACGGCATGACCTATCCGTATGACATTGAGGGTGCTGCATGCTTCCCGCTCGATTCGACAAAGCATGCACCCCTTATCAAGGGTACGTACTACCTGCGTGAGTCTAAAAGCCCGGATGGTTATGAGATTAACAACACTATCACCAAGGTAATCGTGGATGATTCGGGCGTATACGTGGACGCCGGTGAGGAGAACGACGGCGTGCGTAGCATGAGCGGCCCGGGTTCGCTGATTGCCTCGTTGGCGCAGTTTGGCTCTCCCGACTCGATCGATAATACGCTGACGCACATCAAGGGCAAGCTGCAGAGCGCGACTGGTGCAGATGTCAAGGGTAACCTGACGTGGGGCTAGACGAGCACTGCCAAGGGCGTGACGCCTTCTCTGGCGGACGACTTGATGCACATGCGCTACGACAAGGCGACGCAGGGCACCAAGACCATTCTGCGCTATGTCGAGGACGGTGGCGAGCGCGACGGCCAGCTGGCGACCATCTTTGCCGATACGGGCATCAACCGCATGGCCCTTTATCAAGACGATGATGCCACCAATGGCACCGATCTGGGCACACTCCAGCTCAATCATCTCTTTACCACGGCAACGGCCGTGCAGTATACCGATTGTCGCGTGGCACCTCTGCAGGTGACCAAGACGGTGACGGCAGATACTGGTCTTACTGCACCCACTAAGGATGCGAATAACGAGGATCTGACGTTTACGTTTAAGTTCACCCTGCCGGAGTCCCAGAAGGGCTACGAGGCGCATGTGTTCGATGCGAACGGCAATTCCGTGGGTAAATCTTTCACGCTCATGAACGGCGACACCCACTCCATCAAGGCCGGCGAGACCATCCGCGTATACGGCCTTAAGAAGGGTGGCAGCTATAGCGTGAGCGAGCTCACCACCAAGGGCGAGGCGTCCAGTGGCAATGTGCTGGCGAGTATCGTCAACGCTGTGACCGGCTCTGCCGATGAGTCGGTGCTTCCGGCTGGCTTTAGCCTCGTGAGCCGCAAAGCCGGCGGCGAGGAGCAGTCGGGAATTGGCAACACCATCGAGGGCAAGATTGCAGCGCTCGTGGACGGGGAGATCCCTGCGAGCAACAAACTCGAGTTTACCAACAACTACAGCGCCAGCTCCGTAAAGCTCGACGCCCAGAATGGTCTGAGCGCCAAGAAGGTGCTCGAAGGTCGCGATTGGGCCGATGGCGATTCCTTTACCGTGCAGCTTACGCCTAAGGACGGCGCCCCCATGCCCGACGGTGCCAAGAGCGCGATGGCGACGGTTGAGCTCACCAAGAAGACCCCGAAGGCGACGTTTGGTGATATTACCTATAACAAGCCGGGTACCTACACCTATACCATCTCGGAGGATATTCCCGGCTCCAATGCCAGGGCGGATGGCATAAGCTACTCCGCTGCCGTCTATACCGCGACGGTCAAGGTGGATGATAACCGCGCCGGTGCACTGGTCGTTACGAGCGTGGAGTATCAGCAAGTGCGTGACGACGCGGGTGTCGAGACCAAGACGGATGTTGCCGATAAGGTCGCAACCTTCACCAACCGTTACGATACGCACGAACATAGCATCATCATCCATGCCCAAAAGAACCTGACCGACAACGCCGGGACGTTCCCGCTTGCCCAGAATGCCTTTGACTTTAAGCTCGAGGGCGTGGGTGGCTATGCAGATGCCAGTGCGGTATTCAACCTCGATACGGTCGATAAGAACATGGCGGCCCCCATGCCACAGGGTACCGAGGGCAACACCGCGACCGTGGGCAACAACGCTGACGGTACGGTGACATGGCCGGCGATCTCCTATACCGCCAAGGCGGATGCGGGACGCGCCTACGTGTACAGGTTTACTGAGAGTCTCGGTAGCGTTGCGGGCATGACCTACAACTACGACGGATCGGTCTATTACGCCGTGGTGCGCAACGCCAAGAAGGGTGCTGGCATCCAGACCTCGATCGAGTACTACAAGGCCGCAGAAAACAACTCGGTAGAGCAGCTGGGCAAGAATATCACGCCCTCCTTTACCAATATATATAGTGTGGAGCCCACGAGCGTGACCCTGCAGGGCCAAAAGACTGTGAGCGGTCGCGACTGGAACCAGGGCGAGAGCTATGCCTTTGACCTTGCTGCCGCTACGGACGATGCCGGTGCGACCGGTTTGGGCAAGACCACAAAGCAGGCGGTAACGGATGGGGCTGTTGCCATCGTCGTCAACAAGGCTGTCGCCAGCACGCCCGAGTCGGGACGCGTGGCATCGTTCTCCTTTGGCACCGAAGCCGCCCCGAACGTGACGTTCAACCGCGCAGGCACCTTTAGCTTCAACATCACCGAGAAAGCTGCGCAGGATGGTCAGGCGGGCATGTCTATGGACAAGCACACCGCACGCGCGACCGTCGTGGTGACCGATCTGGATGAGTCGGGCAACCACACGGGCATGCTGCGCGTGTCGAGCGTGACCTACGCCAACACCGGCGCCTCCGATGCGGACAAGGTCGTAACTGACAAGGCCGCCTTTACCAACGCGTACCATGCGTCGGGCACCTTTGGTGGCGTGACGGTGAGCAAGATCCTTGAGGGTCGCGCCTCTACCGCGGGCCAGTTTACCTTTGCCGTGACGGGCCTTTGGTACAACGGCGTTCAGACGTCGGTCGATGGCTCCGAGGCCAACCTGTCCAACAAGGCGGCAGGGGCTGGCGTGTCTGGTGCCGTGGTGAGCGCAAGCGGGCAAGAGAAGCTCTTTGCCCGTAAGCTCACGGAACAGGACCTTGGCCGTACATTTGCCTATCGCATCCACGAGAACCAGCCTACGGCTGCCGGCTACACCTATGACACCGGCTACACCTATGACACCGGCTACACGGGCGATGCCATCGTGCTCGTCAAGGTTCTTGCACGTAAGAACGACCCCGCTAAGCTCTATACCGTGACGACCGTGCTCAAGGGTGCGGGTGTGACGGAGCTGCTGGGCGACGGTGCCGATGCGAGCGCGCTGACGGACGAAAAGATCGTCCAGCTCAAGCAAGATTCGACTACCTACGTGCAACAGTACGATGCAAGTGAGGCCGGCGCCACAACGCCTGCCGTCTCGTTTGTGAATCGCTATGAGGCAAGTCTCGACTATGGCGCCGCTGGCGGTCTGCAGATCGAGAAGACGTTGACGTATCCCAAGGACGCGACCGTTTTTGGCTCGCCTAAGAGCACGTTCCGTTATATCGTCAAGCCTGCCGACGAGACATCTGCCAGCAAGGTTGGCATTTCCACGAATGGCAAGGTCTTTGAGACCGCAAACGTCGAGGCCGACGCCCCCAAGACCGTGAGTTTGATACCTGCGGGTGGGTTGACCTTCACTCAGGATGATGCCGACAAGACGTTCACCTATACGGTGAGTGAGATTGACGACAAGGCGACGGGCTATACGTACGACAAGACGGTCCATACGGTTAAGGCTGTCGTGGCGGATAACGGCGACGGTACGCTTAGAGTCACGACAGCGGTAAGCAAGCAGGTCGATGGCAAGGACGAGCTCGAGGGCCAGTGGATCTATCCGTCTGGTGCAACGTCCACCGGTGTCGCGACGGTCAAATTCAAGAACACCTATACGGTCACCGAGGCGGCAACCTACACCCCGTCCGTGACAAAGGTGGTTGTCGGTGCCGATGCTCCGGACAAGTTCACCTTTGCCATGACCGCGGCTGACGATGCTACCAAGGCTGCCATCAACGGCAAGCTTATCACCGGCTCTTCGATGAGTGCGGAGAACGGCTACGCCGAGCAGAGGCAAACGAAGGAGGGCCTCAAGGACGGAGAGCACGAAAAGATTGACTTTTCGAAGCTCACCTTTAACAAGCCAGGCACGTATACGTTTACGATTAACGAGCTGGCCCCGAACGGCGGCCTTGGCGAGTGGACGTATGACGCGCACACCTACGCCCTGACCGTTACCGTAACCGATGAGGGCGGCAAGCTTGTGGCGCGTGCCGATGGCACGACCGGCTCGGAAGGCTTCATCTTCACCAATAGGTATCGCACCTCGACGAGTTACGAGCTCCAGGGCGGCCTAGAGCTCGTCAAGACGCTCAGCGGCCACGATCTGCATGCCGGCATGTTTGGCTTTACGGTGACGGGCGAAGACCCCGCCTCAACCGATAAACTCAACAAGCTGCTGCGCGCAGATAAGGGCAAGCTCACCGTGACAAACGATGAGCCGCAAACCGATGGCACGTCCCACACCGGTATTTTGGGTGGCCTGACCTTTGCGACGGAAGATGCGGATAAGACGTTCACCTACAAGGTTGTCGAGAATAGGGGCAACAAGGGTGGCTATCAATACGACTCCACCTATTGGATGGTTGAGATCACGGTTAAGAAACGCGGTGACGGTTCGCTCTATACCGTGACTACGGTCAAGCACTATGACGCCAACGAAGTTGAAGAGCCCCGCGATACGAAGACCTTTAGCTCCGAGAACGGTGTTGCCAAGGCTCAGGTGTTCTTTACCAACAGCTACGCTGCGACCGGAACATTCGACGGTCTTACTGCCGAGAAGGTAATGGATTCCGGCGACAAGATCGAGGCTGGCCAGTATACGTTTGACCTGTATGCTGAGAAGGCCGACGGCGAGCTCGTATGGAGGGATGAGGGTAAGACCCAGGCGAGCGATAACGGTACCGCTACGGTCGACTTTGGTAAGGTTTACTTTAAGCTTGGCAATGCTACCAGTGGAACTCAAGAGCAGACGATTGACCTTGCCGGCGCCGTCAACGATGGCATTGCCACCAAGCGTCACAATGCCGACCACACCACCACCTACAGCTTTAACCTGGTGGCAAAGGAGCGCTTGGCCAACCTGCCCGAGGGCGTGCGTCCCGTGGATACGTCCGCGACGTGCCGGGTGCTGCTCGAGGTGACCGATAACAACGACGGTACGCTGACGCCCAAGGTGACCTATCGCGATGGTACCGAGAACGGTAAGATTGTCTTCCACAACACACGCGATAAGGTCAAGACGATCGGCACAGTCGCGAAGCCCGATGTGGACATCGACGGGCAGTTGCTCTCCGTGGGCGACTCCTACGTCTACACCATCAACTGGGTCAATACCGAGGCCGGTGCCGATGGTAGCCTGGTTCCGGCCAACGTGACCGTGACCGACGAGCTTCCTGCCGGCGTTGTGTTCGAGGCCTTTGAGGGCGAGTATGCCGATAAGGGCGCTGCGAGCGGTCAGTCGCTTTTCTGGAACCTGGGTGAGCAGCCCGCGGGCAGCCACGGTTCGGTGCGCGTGCGCGTCAAGATTACCGAGGACGCTGTGAAAGACGCCCAAAGCGCTGTCGGCGCCATCAATAACACTGCCACCGTTTGGGTTGGCAACAAGAGCTATACCGGCACCACGACCAACTACGTGCCCAAGAAGTCCGAGAACGATGCCCAGGATTCGAATGAGTCGGGTGTGGCGCTGGGTGATGAGCTCACCTACACCATCGGCTACAAGAACACCGAGGGCGCGTCTGCCACGGTGACGATCACCGATGCCGTTCCCGCGGGAACCGAGTTCGTGGAGTTCGCCGGCGACCATAAGGATGCCGGCTCCAAGGACAATGACGGCAACCTTACCTGGACGTTGAAGGATGTTCCCGCAGGCAAGGAGGGCACGGTTCAGTTTAAGGTTCGCGTGACCGAGGACGCGTTTAAGAGCGGTGGCGCTTCGGGCAATATTTTCAACCAGGCGTCGGTGGCGGTCGGCGACAAGCCTGCCGTCAAGACCAACGCCACTACCGATCAGGTTTCTGACGGCCGCCTGACGCTGAGTAAGACGGTCACGGCCGCCGAAGGCATTGTCGCGCCCAACAAGGCATTCACCTTTAAGGTGCTGCTCTACCAGGCCGATTGCGCAACGCCTCTGACCGGTACCTTTGCGTATGCTGGCCGTCCCAGCGGCACCAACGGCACCTATGTAAGTGGACAGATCAAGAGCGGTGACACCATCGCGCTTAAGGCCGGCGGCTCCGTGACGGTTACCGTGCCCGTGGGCGCTCGCTACGAGGTGCAGGAGCTTGACTCCAAGGGCGATCTCATGACGAGTGAGGACGGATTTGCAATTGCCGACAAGGCGAACACCAAGAAGGGCACCGTCGGACAGACAACGCAGGCAGGCTTCACCAATGTCTATAGCGTGGAGTCCACGAAGGTGGAAAACGCCTTTAAGGTGCAAAAGAAGATCTCCGGACGCAACTGGATAACATCGGATGCCTTTACCATGACGCTGACTGCCCAGGGTGAGGCACCCATGCCCAAGGGCGCCAAGGAGGGCGTGTCGACGATTGCGCTGAACAAGGATGCCCAGGTCGGCAACTTCGGTACCATCGAGTACACCAAGCCCGGCACCTATACCTATGTGATTACCGAGCAATCGGGTGACGAGGCGTCACTCACGTTTTCGAAGGCCACCTATCGTGCCACCGTCACGGTGGCCGACGACGGCGCCGGTAAGCTGTTTGCCAAGACCAAGATTGCACAGCTGACTGACGATGACGGTGGCGCTGCTGAGCGCACGGTCGAGGCGGCGGTCTTTACCAACACCGCCAAGACCGGCAGCCTCACCGTCAAGAAGACGGTCGTCGGCGGCGACAGCCAGCGCGAGTTCGGCTTTGCGGTCACGCTGACCGACGGGGACGGCGAGCCCGTCTCCGGCACCTTCGGCAAGGGCGAGCACGCCGTGACGTTCACGGACGGCAAGATGACCTTCACGCTCAAGGACGGCGGGGAGAAGACCATCGCCGGCCTGCCCGTGGGCGCGCACTACACCGTGACCGAGGACGCCGCCGAGGGCTACACGACCACGGTCAACGGGGCTGACGGCTCCAAGGCCGGGGGCGCCGTGACCGAGGACGGCGCGACCGTCGCGTTCACCAACACGTACGGAACGGCCGTCGAGGGCAGGGACGTCTCCACCGCGGGGCTCTTCACCAAGGCGCTCAAGGGCCGCGACTGGGCCGAGGGCGATAGCTTCCAGTTCGCGCTCACGGGCGAGGGCGGCGCCCCCATGCCCGAGGGCTCTGCCGACGGCTCCAAGACCGTCAGCGTGACGGCCGCCGCCGGCACCAAGACGGGCGATAGGGTCGCCTTCGACTTCGGAGCCATCCGCTACACGCTCGATGACATCAAGGACGCCGGGTTCGCCGAGCTCGGCGGCAAGCGCGTGCGCGCCAAGACCTTCACCTACACGGTGCGCGAGGTCAGGCCCGATGACGGTTCTGCCATCGCCGGCGTGTCCTACGACGGCCACACCGCCACGATGACGGTGACCGTGACCGATGACGGCTCCGGCAACCTCACGGCCACGACGCCCGCGATCGCGCAGGCGAGCGGCGGCGACTTCGTCAACACCTACACGACCGAGCTCGACTACTCGGTCCGCGCGGGCGTGCGCCTGTCCAAGACGCTCTCCGGCCACGCCATGGAGGCGGGGCAGTTCGCCTTCACCGTGGCCGCCGACGCCGAGACGGCCGCCAAGCTCGGCCTCAAGACCGACAAGGGCGCCTACGCCGTGGCCGCGGCTGACGATGGGAAGGCCGACCTGGTCGACCTCATCGGCGGTGCGGCGGAGAGCGACGTGAAGTTCACCGACGCCGACGCGGGCAAGACCTACAGCTTCACCGTCACCGAGACCAAGCTCGGCGGCGAGGGCTACACCAACGACACCGCGCCGTGCACGGTGACCATCGCGCCCGGCTACGACGCCGCGACGGGCAGGCTCACGGTCACGACCACGGTTGCCAAGGACGGTGTCGAGGTCGCACACAGCGAGGTCTCCACGGCGGATGACGCCGCGGCGGCGCCCGCGCCCGTGACGGTCACGTTCCAGAACTCCTACGAGGCCACCGGCGTGCTCGGCGGCGAGGGCAGCGTTGCAATTAACGCCACCAAGACGCTGACGGGCCGCGCCGCGGCGGCGGGCGAGTTCTCGTTCTCCGTCCGCGATGCCCAGGGCAACCCGGTCGTGACCGCGTCCAACCGGGCCTCCGGCGACGGCGAGGCCGCGGCGCTCACATTCTCGCCCATCGCTTACACCACCGGCTCGCTCGAGCAGATGGTGAAGGACGGCACCGCCACCAAGGCGGCCGACGGCTCCTGGTCCATCCCCTATACCGTTTCCGAGGACACGGCGGCGCTGCCCGCGGGCGTGACGGCGACCGCGTCGAGCTTCGGCATCACGGTCAAGGCGACCGATAACGGCAAGGGCGGGCTGGATGTGGCCGTGGTCTACCCCGAGGGCTCCGATGGCACGCTGTCGTTTGTGAACGGCTATAGCGCCGGCGAGGCGACGGTCGACATCGCGGGCACCAAGACGCTGGCGCTCAGCCAGGCCGGTCTCGGCCTGGCGCAGGCCGACATCGCGGGCAAGTACACCTTTAAGATTGAGCCGCTGGACGGCGCGCCCGCGCCGGTCAACGCCTCCGGCAAGACAGTGACCGAGGCGACCAACGACGCCGCCGGCAACGTCGAGCTGGGCAGCGTCACGTTCAGGCAGCCGAGCGATCTCGATGACGTCGAGATCGACGGCGACGGCTTGCGCACCAAGACGTTCGCCTATCGGGTGAGCGAGTCCGGCTCGGTCGACGGCGTGGTCAATGACGCGACGGCGATCAGGACCTTCACGGTCAAGGTGGTCGAGGACACCAACGCGGGCACGCTCGCCGCGGAGGTCCTGCCCGCAGAGGGCACGCCCGAGGGCAAGGGCGCGTTCGAGTTCACCAACACCTACGTCGTGAACCCGACGCCGAGCTCCGTCACCGACCAGATCAAGGTGAGCAAGAAGCTTAAGGGCCGTGACCTGGCCGAGGGCGAGTTCGAGTTCCAGCTGGTCGAGATTGCCGCCGACGGCAGCGAGAGCGTTGCGGCGACGGGCAAGAACGCCGCCGACGGCACGGTCGTGCTCAGCCCCGTCACCTACACCGCGCCCGGCACGCACAGCTATGAGCTGCGCGAGGTCGCCGGCACGGCGGGCGGCGTGACGTACGACAGGGCGACGTACCGCGTACGCACGACGGTTGTCGACGCCGGTAACGGCACGCTCGCCGTCAAGCACGAGCTCATGGATGCCGAGGGCAATGCCGCGAACGACACCTCGGTGACGTTCACCAACGGCTACGAGGCCGCACCCGTCACCCTCAAGCTGGGCGCCGCCAAGGTGCTCAAGGGCGCCGAGCTCAAGGCGGGCCAGTTTAGCTTTGAGCTCAAGAGCCGGGACGGCAAGGTCATGTCGATCGCCAAGAACGCCGCGGACGGCAGCGTCACGTTCGATGCGCTGACGTTCAAGCAGACCGGCACCTACACCTTCACGGTGAGCGAGGTCGACGACGGCCAGGCGCACGTGACCTACGACAAGGCGGTGCACAAGATCGTCGTCACGGTGAGCGACAAGGCGGCAGACGGCACCAAGACGGGCTACCTGTCGGCGAGGGTCTCCTACGAGGGCGACGCCAACGTGCCGCCGGTCTTCACCAACAGCTACGCCGAGAATCCCGAGACCCCCGGCGCCCCCGAGAACCCCGGCACGCCGGGCGGCGGCTCAGATAACGGCTCCGGCGGCGGCTCTAGCGGCGACGGCTCCAAGGGCGGCATGCCCGACACCGGCGACCGCAGCCTACCGGTCGAGGCGCTCGGCGCCATGGCCGGCATCGGCGCGCTGGCCGTCGCGGGCGGCGCGGTCCTGTACCGCAGGCGCCGCTAGCGATATGAACGAGTGGGGCGAATCCATCCGATGGGTTCGCCCCACTTGCCGTGGCGGGCGGGAGCAGGTAAGATATACCGAGCGCCTAGCGCGTTCGATGGGTTCGGATGACGACATGTTCCGAATCTGGTCAGGTCCGGAAGGAAGCAGCCATAAGGAGCCTCTGTCGGGCATCCGAATCCATCGAGCGCACGGGCTTTCTTTTTGCGCGGTTTTACCAAACTTTTGCGCGGTTTTACCAAACCGCGCAATGCTCGACGCTGCGCGCCACCCAGAGCGACAATTTGTCATTCAAAAGGCAAGGCATGACCAGAAGGTCTATGCCTTGCCTTTTTCATGCCAACTTGTTCGCTCTGGGTGGCGCTCGCTGGCTTTGCCAAAACATCGATGGCTACGCGGTCCAGGAGGCGGCGAAGTGTTTGGTGTCTCGCTGGTCCTCGGCTTTGCCTGCGGGATCGCTCGACTACCAAACAGCCCGCCGGCACCGGGACCGCATCGTCCAAAAATCACCCGTAAAGGCGCGTTAGCCTAATTAAATCTATCCCTTAAGGAATGCTGCTCGCTGGCGTTGTTTGGAGCGCGGTGGCGATGTGCTTCAAGAGGCGGCGGTGCTGTTGCTTGAATTTTTGCAGTTAAAGAGGCCCGTTTTCCTGGGTTGGGGAAACGGGCCTCTTTTGTCTCTGGGTTTGTGGATTGGCGAAGGTAGTATGCTCTGGCAGCTATTTTGAGTTCTTGAGGCGGCGTACGCCCGTGGCGGTTATTCCGAGGCCTGCGGCGGCGATTCCTGCGAGTGCGATTGCGCTCGGCGCTGCATCGCCCGTGTTCGCGAGCTTGCCGGCGGTCGTATCTGCTTGCTTGCCGCTGCTCGAGTTCGCCTGCTTGGTGGAGCTTGGCGGGGTATTTTTGCCGGTCGCGGGCGAGCTGGCGGGCTGTGCCGTCTCGGCCGGTTGCGCTGAGTTGGAGGGAGGCGTCGTCTCGGTCGGTTGCGTTATCTCGGGCGAGGTGGCCTTGTCTGCCGCGGCTTTCGCCTCTTCGTATGCCTTGCGGGCGTCGTCATAGGCCGTTTGCGCTTTTTTCAAATTGTCGAGGAGCGCATCTCGCCAGGCTGTGAACCGGTCGATATCGGCTTTATATTTCTCTACAGCACGTTCACAGTCATTAACTCGTCTTTCCTCTCTTCTGAGGCGGTACTGGAACTCGCGGAGCTCCGCTTCGCAAGAGTTTACTTGCGTTTTTGCCGATATCATCTCACTGTGCAACTGCTTTATTTGCTGTTTAACAGTTTCGACAAACTCCTCGTAGCCGAGTGCTTCGAGTGTCTTAAGCATCTCAAGTTTCTTGTCTAATTCTGCCTGGAGCTCGCTTACCCGGTTGATGGCCCCGTCGTATTTGGCTTGGGCTGCATCGATGTCCGCTTGCATGGTGGGAAGGAGTTCCCTCTCTTCGGCGGCTTGCGCCGCCATCTTGTCGCGGAGCTCTTGAAAACGGGCAATGTCATCATTGAATCTCGCAATTTTCTCGGGACTTGCGGCGTTTTTTGCGGCCTCGAGTTTTTGAGCGCTTCCTGCATGGCTGCATACGCTTTTTCTTTTGCGGCGGCCGCATCTTCTGTCTGCGGGGCGCCCGAATTGCCGCTGGTGGCGCTCGTCTGCGAAACGGCCGCATCGGTGGGGGAACTGGTTTCTGCCGCGATCGCCGCTACGGGGGCGATTCCCGCGACAAGTGCCGCGGAAAGGGCGATGCCCACAGTTGCTCGTCTTGCTCTTCTTGCGAGAATGTCGTTCATCTCGGCACCTCATTTCAAGGGTCGGCGACTAACTTGGTAGCACTAATGTAAATATACCATGCTAGTTGACCCGACACTGGCTGGGTGTGCGCGTATACCCCTCCCCTGAAAACTGAATCCCGTTAGAAATGACGAGTTGTTTACGCTTCTTTTGGGGTGGCGGTACTATCATGGTTCGAATTGAATGTGGATGATGATAGGGGAGCGCCTATACATGATTGAGCTGCTCAGGCGTTTTGGTGGTAAGTTTCGCCGGTATATGGTGATTGGCCCTGCGTGCAAGTTGATCGAAGTAATCTTTGACCTTCTTACGCCGCTGGTGATTGCCCAGATGATCGACAAGGGCATTGGGGCGCACGACGTGAACGCCGTTATCCACTACGGCATGGTGCTCGCCGCCATGGCCGTGATTGGCATCTCGTTTACGCTCGTCTGCCAAAAGATGGCGGCGCTCACCTCGCAGGGCATGGGCACTGACATTCGCGGCGCACTCTACCAGCACATCAACAAGCTGAGCTATGCTGAGCTCGATCGCTTTGGCACGCCGTCGCTCATCACGCGCATTACCAACGACGTCAACCAGGTGCAGCTCGCCGTGGCGCTGGGCGTGCGTATGCTCATCCGCTGGCCTTTCCTGGCGGTGGGCTCCATGGTCGCGGCCCTTGCCATCGACCTTAAGCTCGGCGTGATCTTTTTGATTTGCACGCCCGCCATCGGCTTGGTGTTCTGGTTTGTCATGGCGCGCTGCATCCCGTACTACAAGCAGCTGCAGGCAAAGCTCGACCGCATCGCGCTCATTTGCCGCGAGGGGCTTTCGGGCGCCCGTGTGATTCGCGCCTTTGTACGCGAAGATCACGAGCGCGAGCGCTTTGCCCAAGCCGCCGATGACCAGGCCCATACCGCCATTGCGGTGGGTAAGCTCTCGTCGGTCCTTAACCCCGTCACATTCTTGGTGATGAACCTGGGCGTGTGCGCCATCCTATGGGTGGGCGGCATCCAGGTCAACGTGGGCGAGCTTACGCAGGGCCAGGTCATGGCGTTTGTGAACTACATGACGCAGACGCTCACCTCCATCGTGTACGTCGCCAACCTGGTCGTGGTCTTTACCAAGGCGAGCGCCAGCGCGTCGCGCATCAATGAGGTGCTCAATTGCGAGCCGAGCATCACCGACGAGAACAACGAACCGGTCGCACTGCCCGAGCCGGGCAATGTCGCTCCAGTCCCCGCGCTGAGCTTGAGCCATGCGAGCTTTTCGTTTGGCGCGGGCGCGGCAAATGCCGTGAGCGATGTGACCCTGGAGCTGCCGCTGGGCAAAACGCTCGGCATTATCGGCGGCACGGGTAGCGGCAAGTCCACACTCGTCTCGCTTATCCCGCGCCTGTACGATGCGAGCACCGGCAGCGTGAGCGTGATGGGTGCCGACGTGCGCACCTGGCCGCTCGACCAGCTGCGCCGTGTGGTCGCGACCGTTCCGCAGCGCGCGTCGCTGGTGAGCGGCACCATCCGCAGCAACCTGACCTGGCGCGATGAGGCGGCAACCGACGAGGAACTCTGGGCGGCGCTCGACATGGCGCAGGCGAGCGAGTTCGTGCGCAACAAGCCGCAGGGGCTCGATGCCCCGGTCGAGGCGGGCGGTAAGAACTTCAGCGGTGGCCAACGCCAGCGCCTGACTATCGCGCGCGCCCTGGTGGGCTCGCCTCAGATATTGATCATGGACGATTCGGCATCGGCGCTCGACGTAAAGACGGATGCGGCTCTGCGCCGTGCCGTGCGCGAACTCGCAGGAAGAGCTCCGGTGTTTTCGAGGGGCATCCCCATGACAACCGTGATCGTAAGCCAGCGCGTCTCGACCGTGCGTGACGCCGACATGATCTGCGTGCTCGATCACGGCTCGGTCGCGGGCCTGGGCGCGCATGACGAGCTGTATGCGACCTGCCAGCTCTATCGCGAGATTTGCCAGTCGCAGCTGCGTCGCGAGGAGCTCGAGGGCCAGCAGGGGAACGCGACGCCCGTGTCCGCCCCGATCGCCTCCGCATCCGTCTGCGCAAAGGAGGGCTGCTAAATGAATCCGTACACTTCTTCCGGCTCGGTCGCCACGATGACGGCCAACGTGTCCGGCAACGATAGCCTCAACGACCTGGGCGATGGCCCGCGCCGGCCCGGCGACCCCGAACGTTATCCCGTGGATGCGGTGACCCGCCGCCTGCTGGGCTATGTTCGCCCGCACCGCGTCTCGTTTGCGGCATCGTTTTTGAGTGCCGCCGTTTCGGTAATCTTGCAGCTCTATACGCCCATCCTTATTGGCGAAGGCATCGACCTTATCGTCGCCGCCGGGCAGGTGGACTTCGACGCGCTACTGCCGCTTGTCACCAAGCTCGCGATTGTCGTCGTAGGTACCGCGGCTTTCCAGTGGCTGCAGGGCTATTGCGTCAACCGCCTGTCCTACGAGACGGTGCGCGACATGCGCGTGGAGGCGAGCGACAAGCTCAGCCGCATGCCGCTCAGCTTTATCGACAGCCACGCCCACGGCGACCTTATGAGCCGCGTGGTCAACGACGTCGACCAGGTGGGCGACGGTCTGCTACAGGGCTTTACCCAGCTTTTCACCGGCGTTATCACCATCGTTGGCACGCTCGCGTTTATGCTCTCCATTAACCTGACCATGACGCTTGTGGTGGTGCTCGTCACGCCGCTTTCCATTTTTGCCGCTGGCGCCATCGCCAAGCTTTCCAACAAGAGCTTTACGGCCCAGCAGCGTATTCAGGGTCAGCTCGGTGGTCATATCGAGGAGTATGTGGGCGAGCAAAAGCTGGTTGATGCGTTTGCCTACGGCCCGAACGCCCAAGCGCGCTTTGACGCGCTCAACGCCGAGCTCTATACGGCAGGTGAGCGTGCACAGTTTATGGGTTCGCTCTCTAACCCCGGTACGCGCTTTATCAACAACATCATCTATGCCGTGGTCGCCGTGATCGGCTGCGTGGGCGTGATCACGGGCGTGCCCGCGGCGCTTACGGTGGGCGGCGTGCAGATCTTCCTGTCCTATGCCAACCAGTACACCAAGCCGTTCAACGAGGTCACCAACGTCATTACGCAGATCCAGACGGCGTATGCCTCGGCGCGCCGCATGTTTGCGCTGCTCGATGCGCGCGAGCAGGAGCCCGATGCGGCGGATGCCGTGGAACTTGCCGCCCCGCAGGGTGAGGTGACCTTTGAGCATGTGGACTTTAGCTACGTGCCCGACCGCAAGCTGCTGCAGGATATCTGCATCGAGGCCAAGCCCGGCATGCGCTTTGCCCTCGTTGGCCCTACGGGCTGCGGCAAGACGACGCTCATCAATTTGCTGCTGCGATTCTACGATATCGATGCCGGTCGCATCGCAGTCGATGGCCGGTCTTCGCGTGGCTACACGCGCGCAAGCCTGCGCCGCGCCTTTGGCATGGTGCTGCAAGATACCTGGTTGTTCGAGGGCACCGTGGCCGAAAACATCGCCTACGGCTGTCCCGACGCTACGCGCGAGCAGGTTATCGAAGCTGCCAAGCACGCGCACGCGCACAAGTTTATCGTGCAGCTGCCAGGCGGCTACGATACGGTCATCGGCGAGGACGGCGGCACGTTTAGCCAGGGCCAAAAGCAACTGCTGTGCATTGCGCGCGTCATGCTCACCGACCCGGCTATCTTGCTGCTGGACGAGGCAACGTCGAGTATCGACACGCGCACCGAGCTGCAGGTGCAGGCGGCATTCGACGAGCTCATGGCCGGTCGCACAAGCTTTGTGGTGGCGCACCGCCTGTCGACGATCCGCAACGCCGACAGCATTCTGGTCATGCGCGACGGCCAGATTATTGAGCGTGGCACGCACGACGAGCTGCTGGCGGCAGATGGCTTCTATGCCGAGCTCTACCGCAGTCAGTTTGCCCAGTGAGCAAGCCCGTGGGGCAAATTAATCAATCGGCAGACGGTGGTTTACATCTGTCACGTTAGTACTAAGATATTCATCTAATAAATTGCATTAGTGGCTTTAGTTTTGGGGGAAACGAGGCAACGTGACTATGACGTGCTCTTTGGTGGTTAACAGCAAGAGCGGTAATACCAGGATGGTTTCGGGCGCGATCAAGCGCGCTCTGCAGGCTGCGGGTGTTGAGTTTGTCCATGCCGCGGCGTTGAGCGACGATGCGGATGCAGATCAGGTTGCGCTCGAGGCGCAGGGCGCCTGCGCGGCCGACACGGTGCTCGTCGGTTTTTGGTGCGACAAGGGCGCGTGCACGCCTTCGGTCGCGACGTTGCTCTCCGCCTTGCACGGCAAGCGCGTCTTCCTGTTTGGCACCTGCGGTTTTGGCGCCGACCAGAGCTATTACCAGCAGATTATTGATCGCGTAACTTCTAATTTGGCCGATGATGCCGAGCTGGTGGGCTGGGCAATGTGCCAGGGCAAGATGGGCCCCGCGGTCAAGCAGCGCTACGAGGCCATGCTCGAGCAAGATCCCGACAACGCGCGCTATAAGATGCTGCTCGACAACTGGGTTGCCGCAAAGGATCACCCCACCAAGGAAGATCTGGACAACATGGCTGCAGCCGCCAAAAAGGCCGTGCTGGGGGAGTAGCTCCCATCGCTGACGGCGGTCGGTCCATCTTTCTAAATGAAACGTCCTCCCGGGCGTCGGGGCACGAAGGTCCCTGCTCTACAGTCCTGCGCAAGACGAAGGCCACATTAAGTGGCCTTCTTTGCGT
>ENA-UOJL01001604-UOJL01001604.1-human-gut-metagenome-genome-assembly--contig:-P47-NODE-1604-length-22726-cov-5.403335_pt1 | contig 22726 bp, 23 predicted proteins | sample MGYA00242347_ERZ723894 | MGnify/ENA metagenome assembly ERZ723894
TCCATCAACTTCCTCATCCTTGGGTTCTGCCTTGGCACCTGCGCCGGGTTCACCATCCCTGTGGCCCAGAGTTTCGGCTCCAAGGATATAAAGGACCTAAAGCGCTTTGTGGGCAATATCGTTTGGCTGGCGGCAGGCTTCTCTTTGATCTTTACCATCGCCACAGTGGTACTGTGCCGGCCCATCCTCCAATGGATGGACACCCCTGCGGACATCATTGACGACGCATACCACTACATTGTGGTCATTTTCCTGGGAATCCCCACCATCGTGCTGTACAACGTGCTGGCAAGCCTTTTGCGGGCCCTGGGAGACAGCCGCACCCCTGTGGTGTTTTTGGTGATTGCCTCCCTGCTGAACATTGGCTTGGACCTGTTCTTGATCGTGGTCATCCCCCTGGGAGTGGCAGGCGCTGCCTGGGCCACGGTGATTTCCCAGGGCATTTCCGGCCTGGCCTGCCTATGTTTCATCTGGAAGAAATTCCCCCTGCTCCACATCTCCCGGGACGATTTGACTCCCCGGAAAAATTACATGAAACGGCTGCTTGGCATGGGCGTGCCCATGGGACTGCAAAGCTCCATCACCGCGGTGGGAAGCATTTTGCTGCAAACCTCCGTGAACGGACTGGGCTCTGTGGTGGTGGCTTCCGTCACCGCGGCCAGCAAGCTCTATCAGCTGTTTGCCTGTGTCTTTGACGCCTTGGGTGTGGCTATGTCCACTTACGGCGGCCAGAATATCGGCGCCCGCCGGGGCGACCGGATCTTCGCAGGCCTCCGGGCAGGCATGGTCATTGGCAGCGTGTATTCTATCCTGGCCCTGGTGGTGATCGTCTTTTTCGGCAAGCCCCTGGTCCAGCTTTTTGTGGACGGCAGCGAAACCGTTATCATTGACCAGGCGTACCAATTTATGGTGATCCAAGTGTCCTTCTTCATTCCCTTGGCGGCGGTGAACGTGATCCGGCTGCTGATCCAGGGCATGGGCTACAGCAAGCTGGCAGTTTTTGCCGGGGTGTTTGAAATGATCGCCCGCGGAGCTTTCGGCCTGTTCTTTGTACCCACTTTTGGGTTCAACATGGCCTGTTTTGCCAGCCCGGCCGCCTGGATTTTGGCGGACTGCTTCCTGGTCCCCGCTTACTGCAAAGTGATGAAACACGTAAAGCAATTTGGCCGTTGAGTCTTGACAGCAAAAAGCTCCGGGAGAGTTCTCCCGGAGCTTTTTTATTTCTCTTGCTTTTCGCTGTCTTTTATTGGAAGAATACCCACCCCAGGAAGCTCCACAGGACGCTTCCCACAATGGATGTGAGGATGGTGGCGCAGCAGGCTTGGAGCTTTCCACATACGCCCTTGACCAGGCCCAGGATCACTCCCACAGGTGGAATCAGAAATGCTACAACATAAGTGACCAGGCTACCCCACTCATTGTCCTGGGCCGCGTCGCTTTCCCTCACACGTGCTTGCGCTTCTTGGGAATACACCCCCAAGGAGACGCCACAGTCGGGACAGCGCTCCGCCTCCTTTGGATAAAGCTTTTTGCATTTAGGACAGATCTTTTGATATTTCCCCAGAGGACTGTCCAAAGCGGCGCCACATTTAAAACAGGTGGTGCGATTTTTTCCGTTCCATTCTCCGCAACGTGGACAAACAACTGCCATTACCGTTTCCTCCTGCTAAGACAAACGGGGGCTCTTGCGAGTCCCCGCGTTTGTTTTTCTCTTAGATGCCCAGCAGTGCCGGGGAAGCTTCTTTCATCTTGGCGATCTCTGCCAAAGACTGCTCCATGGTGGCACCCTTGCCGGAAAGGTAGATCTTGATCTTGGGCTCGGTGCCGGAGGGCCGCACGGTCAGCTTGCAGCCGTTCTCCAACCGGTACTCCAACACGTTGGACTTGGGCAGGTCGATGACCCCTTCTTTGTCCCCGTAGGACTGGGATTCCTGATAGTCGCTGCGGCCAACCACCTTGGTGCCGGCGATCTCCGCGGGGGGATTCTTCCGCAGGGTATCCATAATGTTCTGCATGGTCTTCATGCCGTCCTCGCCCTCGAAGCCGAAGTTCAAGGTGGCGTTCTGATAGTAACCGTATTTCTCATACAGCTCGTTCATCACGTCCACCAGGGTCTTGCCCTGGCGCTTATAGTAAGAAGCCATTTCGCAAATCAGCATGCTGCCGTCCACGGCGTCCTTATCCCGGACATAGCCGCCGGACAGGTAGCCATAGCTCTCTTCAAAGCCCAGCAGATAGCTGTCCGCATTGCCTTCCTTCTCTTCCAGCTCGGCGATGATGTCGCCAATGTACTTAAAGCCAGTCAGGCAGCGGCGCATTTCCACGCCGTAATCCTTGGCAATGGGGTCCACCATATCGGTGGAGACAATGGTGGTCACCGCCACGGGATGGGCGGGGAGCTTGCCCTGTTCCTGCTTTACCTTGGCGATAAAGTTCAGCAGCAGGATGCCCACTTCGTTGCCGGTCATCAGCACATATTCGCCTTTCTGGTTCACGGCAATGCCCACACGGTCGCTGTCCGGGTCGGTGGCCAGCAGCAGGTCGGGCTGGACCTTCTCGCACAGCTCCAGACCCTTCTGGAGGGCTTCCCGGAACTCGGGGTTGGGATAGGGGCAGGTGGGGAAGTTGCCGTCGGGATACTCCTGCTCCGGCACCACGGTCACGTCTTTGATGCCGATACGCTCCAAAATGCGCAGCACGCACACGCGGCCGGCGCCGTTGAGGGGAGTATACACCAATTTCAGGTTGCTGGCGTCGTCGATCAGGCTTTCCTTGTACACATCGTCCAGGAACGCGCCCACGGTCTCGTCGCCGATGTATTCGATCAGGCCCTGCTTGCGGCCTTCGTCAAAGTCCATTTTCTTCACGTCGGAGAAGATGTCCAGGGACTTGATCTCCGCGGTGATGCCGTCGGCCATATCGGCAGTGATCTGGCAGCCGTCGCTGCCATAGGCCTTATAGCCGTTGTACTTGGCGGGGTTATGGCTGGCGGTGACGCAGATGCCCGCGTCGCACTTCAAATGCCGCACTGCGTAAGAAAGGGCAGGGGTAGGCATGAGCTGGGGATAAATATACGCCTTGATGCCGTTGGCCGCCAGAACCGCTGCGGACTGCTGGGAAAACAGCACGCCCTTATTCCGGCTGTCGTAAGCAATGGCCACGGACAGGGGTTTTCCCTCCGCGTGCTTCAAAAGGTAATTGGACAAGCCCTGGGTGGCTTTGCGCACTGTGTACACGTTCATCCGGTTGGTGCCCGCGCCGATCACGCCCCGCAAACCAGCGGTGCCAAACTCCAGATCCTGGTAAAAGCGGTCGTTGATCTCCTCCGGCTGACCCTGAATCGATTTCAATTCCTGGGTTAGGTCCTCGTCATCCAAGGGCTGTTGAAACCATCTTTCATATTCTGTCATATGAAACCTTCCCTTCCTTTCTGAACGCCGGCGGGCGCCAGATATATTGCTTAGAATTCTATGATTAAGATTACCATTTTTTGTACTCCATGTCAACTCGAAACAAGGGGGCTTTACGGAAGTTTCACAATATTTGTCACAATCCCCTGGGGTGTGATATCCAGCGTGCCGTAGCTTGCCTGCCAGCCGTTCAGGCTGCCGGGATTCATCATATACAGCCCGTCCTCATAGTCCGTAAAGGCGTTGTGGGTGTGCCCATACAGCAGCACCCGGGCATGCCGCTCCCTGGCAGCGCACACAATGGTATACTGTCCGGACTTCACCCCATACAGATGGCCGTGGGTATAGAATATTTTTACACCTTCCGCGGTAAATTCCCCTACCGGCGGCAGGGAGGAAGCAAAGTCACAGTTGCCCCGCACCGCCAGAAACATTTTTTCCGGGAAGGAGCGTTTGGCCCTTGCCACTTCTTCCTCCCCGTCTCCCAAATGGATCACCACTTCCGCCTTGGGCTGGGCCAGTATGGCCCGGCGCAGGTTGCTGTCATTGCCGTGGCTGTCCGACACCACCAAAATCCGCATGGCTGCTTTCATCCTTTCTCTTTCCATTCCCTGTCATTCTTTTCCCCCTGACGCATACTATAGATTGGTACGGTTCTGCGACCGGCCATCCTGCGTGAAAGGGGGGAATCACGGGAATGAGCCAAACACCCGATAACAATCAGTTAGAAGCTTTATTGAAACTCACCGCCCAGCGCATGGGCACCACGCCCCAGGCTTTGAAAAACGCCGCCCAGCGAGGGGACTTCTCCCACATTTTGGGCAACGCCAACTCCCAGGAGAACGCCGCGCTGAAAAAGGTGCTTTCCGACCCGGAGGCAGCGAAAAAACTGCTCTCCACGCCCCAGGCCCAAAAGCTGTTCCAGCTTTTCGGGAACCAGGGCAAATAAACCCGGCCCGCCGGAAAAGAAAGGGGCGCTTCCATGGACGATTTAAACCAACAGATCCAAAATATTCTCTCCGACCCACAGGCCATGGGGCAGCTTCAGGGGCTGCTGCGCTCCCTGGGGAACGGCCAGGGGGAAACGCCTCCCCCGGCGGCCCCGGCTTCCTCCGGCCCGGATTTATCCTCTCTGCTGGGGGCATTGGGAGGGGGGCTTTCCCAGCCCTCTTCCAATGAGAACGCCCTAGCCGGGGCAACGCCCCAAGCCCTGTCCCTGATGACCCGGCTCATGCCCCTTTTGAGCCAGGCCAATCGGGAGGACGACGCCACCCGGCTGCTTCGGGCCCTGCGTCCCCTTTTGGGGGAGCAGCGGCAAAAAAAGGTGGATGAAGCCATTCAGATCTTGCAGATGCTGCGCCTGCTGCCCTTGCTGAAAGAGAGCGGCGTATTTTCCGGGCTGTTGTCCGGACTGCTGTAGAAGGGGGGCGGACCCATGGCAGACTTGGACATGAACATGAACAAGCTGCGGGAAGAAGCGGCCCGCCGGGCCCGGGAGATGCAGGCCAGGGCCCACATACCGCCACCCCGCAGGTCACCGAAAGAACCCCCTCCCCAGCAGCCTGCCCCGGAACCAGTCCAAAAGGAGCCGGAACCGGAGCTGGCGGCCCAACCCGCCTCTCAGGAGGAGGGAAGCCTTTTAAACGCGTTTTTCCAGGACAAGGAACGGACCATTATTTTAGCGCTGCTGCTTCTGCTCAGCGGGGACGAGAAAAATCAGGAGCTGTTGTTTGCCCTCATGTTCCTGCTGATGTGACCGGGGCAAAACCGCCAGGGGCCAACGTCCGCGGTTCTCCGCGAGACGCTCGCCCCTGCTTTTCTATACAGGCGGACAGACCTTACCGCACCTGGCCGCTGCCTTCGATCAAAAACTTATAGGAGGTCAGCTGTTCCAGCCCCATGGGGCCCCGCGCATGGAGCTTCTGGGTAGAGATGCCGATCTCCGCCCCCAGGCCGAACTGGCCCCCGTCGGTAAACCGGGTGGAAGCGTTGACGTACACGGCGGCGCTGTCCACCTCGTTCAAAAACCGCTGGGCGTTGGAGTAATTCTCCGTGACGATGCACTCGCTGTGGCCTGTGGAATACCGGGCGATATGCTCCAGAGCCTGGTCCAAAGAATCCACCACCCGCACCGCCAAAATATAGTCCAGGTATTCCGTTTCCCAGTCCGCTTCTTCGGCGGCCTTGATGCCGGGCAGAATGGCCCGTGTCCGCTCACAGCCCCGGAGCTCCACCTGCTTCTGGTCCAGCTTTGCTTTAATGGCAGGCAGGGCTTTTTCCGCAATGTCCTGATGGACCAGCAAGGTCTCCATGGCATTGCACACGGAAGGCCGGGAAGTTTTGGCGTTATAGACAATGTTCGCCGCCATGTCCACCTGGGCGGACGCGTCCACGTACACATGGCAGTTGCCCACCCCGGTCTCGATCACCGGCACACGGGCGTTTTCCTTCACCGACCGGATCAGCCCCGCCCCGCCCCGGGGGATGAGCACATCCAGATAATCGGTCAAGGTCATCAGCTCTTGGGCGGACTGGCGGCTGGTATCCTCCACCAGCTGGACGCAGTCGGCAGGCAAGCCCCGCTCTTCCAAAGCGTCCCGCAGGACTTTGGTCACCGCCTGGTTGGAGCGGAACGCTTCCTTGCCGCCCCGAAGGATCACCGTATTTCCAGCTTTCAGGCACAGAGCCGCCGCGTCGCTGGTGACGTTGGGCCGGGCCTCATAAATGATGCCGATGACCCCCAGGGGCACGGTGACTTTCTGAATTTTCAATCCGTTCTCCAAGACCCCGCCGGACAGGACTTTCCCCACAGGGTCCGGGGCTTTGGCCACGTCCTCCACCGCTTTGGCCATGTCCTTGATCCGCTCTTCTGTCAGGGTCAGGCGGTCCAACAGGGCTTGGGTCATGCCCCGCTCTCTCCCGGCTTCCACGTCCAGAGCGTTGGCGGCCAGGATCTCTTCCCGGCGCTCCCACAGGGCTTCCCCTCCGTGGAGCAGCGCCTCTTCTTTTCCTTTGCCGGCGGTTGCCAGCTTCCGGGCCGCGGCTTTCGCCCGCTTGCCCATCTCTTCCAATGTCATTTTTATTCTCCTTCCCCCGCCTTCCTGTCCCGAGGCGTAAACTGAGTCCAACGCCAGCGTGACGCTAGACCCAAGTCGCACCTTGGGCCGTTCGCTTCGCTCAGGCTGTATAATGCGTCAGAGCACGTCCGCGGCGACAGATTTACGGCAAAAACACCAGGGCACAGACCCCACACAGTCAAATCCCGCGGACAGCGCGCCATCGGTTTCCTGCGCTGGAAGTAAGCAAAGCGCACGGCCCCGCGGCTTGGATGCAGGCTCAGCCTGCTGGGAAAACGGTGCCGATGTCTTCCCCATGGAGCAGGCGATACAAACTTTGGGGATCGCTGCCGGACACAATGGCCATGGGAATCCCTTGTTCCACCGCCATGCGGGCGGCTTTCAGCTTGGTGGCCATCCCTCCCGTACCTCGGGAGGAACCTGCCCCACCTGCCAACGCTTCGATCTCCGGGGTGATCTTCTCCACCCGGGAGATCCGCTTGGCTTCCGGATTCTTCTTGGGGTCCCCGTCATATAAGCCGTCAATATCCGTGAGGATCACCAATCCCTGGGCGCCGCAAAGCCCCGCTACCACGGCGGACAAGGTGTCGTTGTCTCCGAAGTTCTTGCCTTCCAATTCGCTGGTCTCCACCGTGTCGTTTTCGTTGACCACCGGGATCACCCCCATGGAAAGCAGCTCCCCAAAGGTGTTCTGTACGTTCCGGCGGCTCCGGTCCTCGTCCACCACATCGGCGGTGAGCAGTACCTGGGCCACTGTGTGATTGTATTCCCCAAAGAATTTGTCGTATAAAAACATGAGCTCGCACTGGCCAATGGCCGCCAGCGCCTGCTTTTTCTCCGTCTCTTCCGGACGATGGAGAAGCCCCAGCTTCCCCATGCCCACGCCGATGGCGCCTGAGGACACCAGCACCAACCGTTTCCCGGAATTTTGCAGATCCGAGAGGGTGCGGCACAACTGCTCCATGCGCCCCAGGTTCACCTTTCCGTTTTCATAGGTCAAGGTGGAGGTGCCCACCTTGACCACAATGATTTCCGCGTCTTTCAGCTCCATAATTTCTCCGGGCTGCGCCCGGCCCCTTTCTTTCCCCAAAAATTCTTGGTTCTTCCCCCGCCTGAGGCAATCTGCTTTTTAGATGCCCGGCACGATCTTTCCGCCGCCCACAACGGTATCCCCATCGTACAGCACCAGGGACTGTCCCGGCGTAATGGCCCGCTGTGGCTCGTCAAAAATCACTTGCAATTCGTCCGGCCCCGTCTGGATGGCGGTGGCGGGCTGCTCCATCTGGCGGTACCGCACCCGGGCTTTCACCCGCAGAGGGGTATCGATCCGCTCCTGGGAAATCAAATTGATGTCCCGGGCAGTCACTTCCCGGGAGAAAAGCTCCTCCTGTTTGCCAAGCACCACCTGGTTTTTCTCTGTGTCGATTTTGCACACGTACATGGGCTGAGGGAAGGACAATCCCAGTCCTTTCCGCTGGCCCACGGTATAGTGGATGATCCCTTTGTGCTGGCCGTAGACCTGGCCCTCCGTGCCCACAAATTCCCCGGGCGGGAACTCCTTGGGGCTGCCCTTCTGGCTCTCCCAGCGGCGGATAAAGGAGGCGTAATCCCCATCGGGCACAAAGCAAATATCCTGGCTGTCCCGCTTTCTGGCGTTGACAAAGTCGTGTTCCTCCGCCAACTCCCGGACCCGCTCTTTTGTCATGCCCCCCAAAGGCAGCAGCAGCCGGGAAAGCTCCCACTGGGTCAGGGAATAGAGCATGTAGCTTTGGTCCTTTTGGGGGTCCAGGCCCTTTTTCAGCAGCCACCGGCCGGTTTCCGGGTCCTGCTCCACCCGCGCATAGTGGCCTGTGGCCACATAGGGGTAACCGATCTCCTCCCCGCGGCGCATCAGCTTTTCAAACTTGATGTACCGGTTGCAGTCCACGCAGGGGTTGGGCGTCTCTCCCCGCTCGTAAGCCTGAACGAACCGGTCCATCACTTCCCGGCGGAAGGCGTCCTTAAAATTGAACACGTAAAAGGGCATTCCCAGGCGAAAGGCCACACTGCGGGCGTCGGCCACGTCGTCCACCGAACAGCAGGTCTTTTCCCGGGGAATCCCCCGATCTTCGTTATTTGTCAGCGCCAAAGTGACGCCCATGCAGTCATAGCCCGCCTCCTGACAGAGCAGGGCCGCTACACTGGAATCCACGCCGCCGCTCATGGCGATCAGGGCTTTTTTCTCCACAGGCGTGCTCCTTTCTGTTGAAACTTTCACTTGATCAGTTTTTTCAATTCCAGGGCTTTTCCCAAATCTCCCTGGGCTTTCAGCTTTCCAAAGGTAAACGCGGCCACCGGGTCCAGCTTTTTATTGACGATCTTCCAGAAATTCTCATCGGAAATGGTCAATTCCACATCCCGGTCGTGGTACTCATAGGGCTCAATGGAGAGGTTTCCGCCTTTGATTTCCACATAGAAGGTACCGGCGGCTTCTCCGGTGATATTGATCTGAATCCGGGTAGGGTCAGACACATTGGACACATCGGCGCCCATAAAACGGTCTTTTACTTGCTGGAAATATTCTTGAAACGTCATGGAAATCGCTCCTTTTCCCTAATTTAGAATTACAGTACCATGTTACCATATCGGCCTGTGGAATACAACGGAAACGTGACGTAAAAGTTTTTGAAGTACGCCCGCAGGGCGGCAGAATCGGGCAGCGGGCGTTTTTTTGACATAGCAAAAAGGACATCCGGGTGTCTCCCTCGGATGTCCTTTTGTTACTGCGATGAAACCGGCCGTGCCTTAGCCTATCGCCCGTTGGGCGCGTGCGGCTTGCGGCACTGGTTTTCTTTGCCGGCTACGCCGGTTTAGACCTTGGTGGCGTCGGTCTCCCCTGCAGGCTCGGTCGGCGCTAAACGCTCCCTACATGGGAGCAGCGCCCCCAAGCCCCCACCACCTTTTTCGGAAAAAAGGTGGACGAAAAACCCATGTTTCTTTCCCGTTTATTTATCGTGATGCTCCCGGCGGGGGCGGCGGTCACGGTTCCGGTCCCCATGTTCCCGGCGGGGAGGACGGCTATCGGAGATCTCATTCTCCGGCACAGCGCCGTCCAGATCGATGAGGGCGTCACGGCGGCTCAGATTCAGCCGGCCCTTATCGTCGATCTCCAGCACCTTGACTTTCACGATGTCGCCCACGTTCACCACGTCGGTGACCTTCTCGGTGCGCTTCACGTCCAGGCGGGAGATATGCACCAGGCCCTCTTTGCCGGGGGCGATCTCCACAAAGGCGCCGAAGTCCATCAGGCGGGTGACCCGGCCGTTATAGTAGGAACCGGGTTCGGGGTCGTTGACGATGGTATCCACAATGTCCAAAGCCCGCTGGCACTTGTCCAGATCCAGGCCGGAAATGAACACATGGCCGTCCTCTTCCACGTCCATCTTGACTTCGCACTCGGCGCAGATCTTCTGGATCACTTTGCCGCCGCTGCCGATGACTTCCCGGATCTTGTCCACGGGGATCACAGTGGACAGCATCTTGGGAGCGTACTTGGACAGCTGGGGCCGCACTTCGGGAATGGCCTTCAAGAGGATCTCGTCGATGATATAATTCCGGGCCTTGTGGGTCTTTTCCAGAGCTTCCTTCACCATAGCGGGGGTCAAGCCCTGGATTTTCAGGTCCATCTGGATGGCGGTGATACCCTTCTTGGTACCGCCCACCTTAAAGTCCATGTCGCCGAAGAAGTCCTCAATGCCCTGGATGTCCACCATGGTCATCCAGCGGTCGCCCTCGGTGATCAGGCCGCAGGAAATGCCGGCCACAGGGGCCTTGATGGGCACACCGGCATCCATCAGAGCCAGAGTGGAACCGCAGATGGAAGCCTGGGAAGTGGAGCCGTTGGAGGACAGCACTTCGGACACCAGGCGGATGGTATAGGGGAACTCCTCCACGCTGGGGATTACAGGCACCAAAGCCCGTTCCGCCAAAGCGCCGTGGCCGATCTCCCGGCGGCCGGGACCCCGGCTGGGCTTGGTCTCGCCCACAGAGTAGGAGGGGAAGTTGTAGTGATGGATGTACCGCTTGGACTCTTCCTCGTCGATGCCGTCCAGCAGCTGGTTATCCCGGATGGAGCCCAGAGTTGCCACGGTGAGCACCTGGGTCTGTCCACGGGTGAACATACCGGAACCGTGGACACGGGGCAGCAGGCCCACTTCCGCAGCCAGGGGACGCATCTGGTCCATGCCCCGGCCGTCCACACGCTTCTGCTCGTCCAGCAGCCAGCGGCGGACCACATATTTCTGGGTCAGGTACAGGCACTCGTCGATTTTGGCGTCCTGGTCCGGATATTCCTCGGCAAAGTGCTCATGCACATCCTCGTAGATGGGCTTCAAGCGCTCATCCCGGACGTTCTTGTCGTCGGTATCCAAAGCCGCCCGAACAGCGTCCTCGGCATAATCCCGAATGGCCTCGAACATGCCGGGCTCGGGCTTATTGGAGGGATAGGAGAACTTCTCTTTGCCGATCTCCCGCTGCATTTCCTTGATAAACTCGATGATCTTCTGGTTGGCTTCGTGACCGGCCATGATGCCGTTGTACATATCCTCGTCGGAAACCTCGTTGGCGCCGGCTTCGATCATGGCGATCCGCTCGTCGGTGGAAGCCACGGTCACGGCCATCTGGGAAACTTTCCGCTGAGCAACATTGGGGTTGATGACAAACTCGCCGTCCACCAGGCCCACGGACACGCCGGAAATGGGGCCGTTCCAAGGAATGTCGGAAATGGACAGGGCAATGGAGGTGCCGATCAGAGCGGCGATCTCCGGGGAGTTGTTCTGGTCCACGGACATGACAGTGCACACGATGGACACGTCGTTGCGCATATCCTTGGGGAACAAAGGCCGGATGGGCCGGTCGATCATGCGGCAGGTGAGGGTGGCCTTCTCAGAGGGACGGCCTTCCCGCTTCAGGAACGAACCGGGGATTTTGCCCACAGAATAGAGTTTTTCCTCAAAGTCCACAGACAGGGGGAAAAAGTCGATGCCATCCCGGGGCTTGGCGGACGCGGTGACCGCCACGTGGACCACTGTATCCCCATAGCGCACCAAGCATTCGCCGTTGGCCAGCTGAGCCATTTTTCCGGTTTCCACTACCAGGGGGCGGCCAGCCAATTCGGTTTCAAATACTCTAAAATTCTCAAACATGACGCGTTCCTTTCTCCCCGGGGCACGCAGGCCGGCCAGGGCGGTTACTCGAAGGGCGGCACTGTTTGACAAGGAAACAAGCCGGCCGGTTTATTCCGGCTGGTTTGCTTGTAAAACAGTTCCGCCCCTGAAAAAGAGCGAAAGGCTGTGCCCGCCGGCCCAAAGGCCCGCAGCCACAGCCCGCTGCTTTTCTCTTACTTACGGATGCCCAATTCAGCAATGATGGAACGGTACCGCTCGATATCGATCTTGGTCAGATAGTTGAGGAGGTTCCGTCTCTGGCCAACCATCTTCAGCAGGCCGCGGCGGGAGTGATGGTCCTTCTTGTTGACCCGCAGGTGATCGGTCAAATCGTTGATGCGCTTGGTCAGCACAGCGATCTGCACCTCGGGAGAACCGGTGTCGCCTTCGTGGCGGGCATATTTCTGGATGATTTCGGTCTTTTCAGTCTTAGTCATGATAATTCCACCTTTTCCGCGGCCATCGCCGCATTTATATTCACCCTGTCCACAGGTAGGGGTTGGTGTGGTCCCTTATCCGAGGAGCGGGCAGCTTGATTATTTTATCATACAGGGCCTGCTTTGTAAAGTGGTTTTCGGGAATTATAGCCCAAAAGGCGGGGCGATCCGGCTGGTCACTTCCTTTGCTTCCAGGCCGTTTTTCTCGATGGCAGCCTTTAATTCCTCCAAGGAATCAAACTTCCGTTCCGGCCGCAAAAATTCCAGCAAAAACACCCGCACCCGCTTGCCGTACAGGTCCCCGGTAAAGTCGGGCATCCAGGTTTCCGCCAACACTTTGTCCGAGCCCACCGTGGGTTTGACCCCCACGTCGGTCACCCCATAGAAATATTGTCCCCCCACACGGCACCAGGATGCGTACACCCCAAACCGGGGCAGCACAAATCCTTCCGGGATGGCCTGGTTGATGGTGGGAGTCCCCAGCAGGCTTCCTCCGATGTGGTTTCCATGGATCACTTCCAGGGAAAATCCGAAGGGCCGCCCCAAAAGCCGGTTGGCCAGAGGGATATTTCCCTCCTCCACCGCTTTCCGAATCCGGGTGGAACTGACTTTTTCCCCGCCGTCCATCACGGCAGGCACCACGTACAGCTCCACGCCCTTCTCTTCGCACAGCCGCCGCAGCAGGGTCACATCCCCTTTGGCGTCCTTGCCAAACCGGAAATCCTCCCCGCAGCACAGCCGCCGGGCATTGCATTTGCCGAAAATCACTTCCCGGACAAACGTCTCCGCTTCCCAGTCCCGCACTTCCTGAAATTCCAGGGAATACAAGGTCTGGATGCCGGTGTGTTCCAGGATTCGCTCCTTGTCCCGGCCGGTAAGTACCGCGCTGTTCCCCGAGGGGCTGGTCCGGAAAGTGAACACGGCCGGCTCCCAGCGCTGGCCTTCCTTCCCCGGCGCGCAAGCAGCGTGGATCACCGCCATGTGGCCGCAGTGCAATCCGTCAAACGCCCCCAGAGCCATAGAGCACGGCTTCTCCGCCTGCTTCAGCTCTTCCAGCGTGCGTATAATGTTCATTGGCTATTCCCCCCGTTCCACAAACGATTTCACAAATCCCAATTCTCCCTGCTCCCGGTCCACGTTCCCCAGGCCCAAAAACTCTCCTTCCGGGGATTTAACCCGGCACAGCCCTTCCTGGGGCGCTTTCCGCACCCGGACCAGGTCCAGTCCGCCCCCGTTTTCAAACCGGCGGGCTTGGGCCGCGCTCACGGTCACCTCCGGATACTGAGAGAAAAGCCGCTCTACGGGAAACAGCACTCCTTCCAGTTTTCCCTCCCCAGCAAGGGCCTTCAGCTCTTCCAGGGAACGGGCGTCCTCCAAGGTGAATCCACAAGCCCTGGTACGCCGCAAAGCGGTCATGGTGCCGCAGCTTCCCGCAGCCTGGGCCAAGTCCTCGATCAGCGTGCGGATGTAAGTGCCTTTGGAGCAGCTCACCCGCAAGGTCCCTTCCCTGGTTTCCGGATCGTAGGAAAGCAGTTCCAAGGCGGAAATGGTCACCTGCCGGGCAGGACGGTCCACTTCCACCCCTTTCCGGGCCAGCTCGTAAAGCCGCTTGCCCCCCACGGATACCGCGGAATACATGGGCGGCACCTGGCTGATCTCTCCCCGGAATCGGGGCAGGACACTTTCCAAAGCTTCCAACGCCACAGGGGCGGCATTTGTTTCCACCACTTCCCCGGTGATGTCCCCCGTATCCCGGCGCTCACCCAAGCGGAACGCCGCCTGGTATTCCTTGTCGGTATCGGGAAGGAAATTCAGGGCTTTGGCAGCTTTTCCCAGCAACACCGGAAGCACCCCGGTGGCCATTGGGTCCAGGGTGCCGGTGTGACCGATCTTCTTTTGATGGGACAATCCTCGCATCACCGCCACCGCGTCAAAGGAGGTAAACCCGCTGGGCTTGTCCAAAATGATAATGCCGTTCATGAAAGCTCCTTTCCGGGTATCCATGAGGGAAACGTAAAAATTTTCGGTCCAGCCTATTTTAAAAGGCTGGTAGGGTTTGGGGCAACGCCCCAAGGTCTGCCCGGCGCAGCCGCAAAGCAATCCAGAACCGCGGGTCGCACGCTGCCAAAGGCAGATAGGCCAAGGGCCGGACCTCCAGCAGAAAATCACACCTGGAACCTGCCCTTTCTAAACGTCCGAAAAACAGGCTATCGCCTGCCAGCTCGGTCGGTCGCTGGACACATCCCACTGGGACGTAGCGCCCCCTTGAAAAAGCTGGCGAAACTTTTATTTACGATCAGCCTTACAGCCCCTGTTCCTCCACAAAACTGTAAAAGGCTTTTTCAGCGCTTTCGTCCTTTGCCTGGATGGTACCCACGCTTTGAGAATACAGGGTGAATTCTTCTTCCCCATCCAACTGGAACGTTTTATCGCAAAGTTTCTGGTCGTAGGCGCCGATACCGCAAGTCCCCAGGCCCAGCGCGGTACATGCCAAGTACAGGTTCTCCCCTACGTGGCCCACGTCCGCCATGACCATCCGGTGGGCATAGATGCCATACCGCCACTCGCTGCGGTAGGGCACAAAGCTCCAATAAAACACCACGTTGGCTTTCGCTGCCCAAACCTGGCCGCACAAGCTGCGCTCCAGCAGGTCTTTCAGCTCCGGCCGGTGCTCCACCGCCTGGAGAAGCTCCAACTGGTGGGTCATGGGCAGGTAATGATACACCCCGGGAAGCAATCCCTCCACCTGGCGGACGATCAGATACGTTTCAAAGGGATGCCGGGCGCCGCCGCAAGGAACGGTCCGCAGGGTGGCATAGCTTTTTCCCCGAATCCCTTTCACGCCCTGAGTGGCCCACAGCAGGAAAGAAAGCTGAAGAAGGCTCATGTCCTCCTGGGTATAAACCCGACTGCTCTTCCGCTTGAGAAGCAGGCTCAGCAGGGAATCCTCCAGCTTCAAGCTTTCAAAATTCCGGGGCAGGTCGATCCGGCTCTCCGTCATAGGAGCCTTGACCAAGGGCGGCTGAGGCCGTTTCAGCTCCTGGTCGGTTTTATAGTCTCCTTCGGTCTGTTCTTTCTCCATGGTGGTCTGGGATTTTAAAAAGTCCCGCCCTTTTTGGATCAATTCTTTGATGGTTTTCTCGTCCATGACAGGATCTCCTTTCCTTCTCCTCCTAAGGGAACGCAGGGGTGCTTTTAGGCTGCCCCTGCGCAAATGTTTACATCAATCCCAATTCTTTTAGGTATTCCCCGCAGGCCTGTTCCATGGTCTCTCGGGCCTGCTCCAAGGTCATTTCCAGGGAACAGCCCGCCGCTCCCGGATGGCCTCCTCCGCCGAATTTTTGACACAATTCCGCGGCGTTTCCAGGGGGATTGGCCCGGAGGGAAACTTTCACCTTTCCCTGGGGCTTTTCCTTCAATGTGACGCCCAGCACCACGCCCTGGATCTCCCGGGGCAGGGATGCCAAGCCCTCTAAATCGCTTTCCTTCACGCCTGTCTCCGCAAAAATGCTCAAGGGCACCTGGATCAAGGCGCACTTGCCGCCGCTGGAAAACCGCATGGTGTCCATCACGGCCCGTTCCGCTTCCACCTGGGCTTTGGACTTGCTTTCGAACATCCACTGATTGATGTCCCCTCCCCGGGCGCCCAGTTCCAGCAGCGCACCGGCGATCCGATGGGTGCGGGGGGTGACGCTCCGGTAGCGGAAACAGCCTGTATCGGTGGTCAAGCCCGTATACAGGCAATCGGCCATGGCCTGGTCCAGTTTCACGCCCATTTCTTTGAGCAGAAGGTAAATCAGCTCCACGGTGGCCGCGGAATCTCCCTCCACCCAGCGCTCCTTGGCAAAGGGCACATGGGTGCCGTGATGGTCGATGGCCAGTTCCACCCGGTTTACAAGCTCTTCCGGCGTTTTCCCCAACAGCTTTTTATCCGCCACGTCCACGGTCATCACGTGGTCGGGTTCAAATTCTCCCAGGGTGAGCCCTTCAAACAAATAGCCAAATTTTTCCGGCACCGGATCGGCGCAGAAAAACTTCACCTGCTTGCCCAGGGAGACAAGCCCCCGCAGCAGTGCCGACGCCGACCCCAAGGTGTCCCCGTCGGGGGAAGCGTGGCTGATGACCAGCACCCGGTCCCATCCTTTGAGCAGGGCCGCCGCTCCAGCGCAGTCCAGCATGGTCTCACTCCTTTTCTTCGCCGGAGGATTCTTCCTCTTCTCCGGTTTCCGGCTCCAAGTCCCGCAGGAGCTTGGAAATATGGGCTCCGTATTCGATGGAGTCCGTGGGTTTGAAAATCAGCTCGGGCACGTGCCGCAGGGAAAGCCGTTTCCCCAACTCGTGCCGGATATACCCCGCGGCGGATTTCAATCCCGTCACCGCGGTTTTGGTCCGGTCCAAACCCTCCATGGTGCTCACATAAACGGTGCAATAGGACAGGTCGTTGGTGACCTCCACCCGCACCAAACTCAACAGGCAGTCCTTTACCCGGGGGTCTTTCACCTCCCGGAGGATGGCGGTAAGCTCCCGCCGAATGTCTTCCGTAGTCCGTCCGATTTTAAATCCAGGCATGTGGCTGCCTCCTTTCTGTAATCTTGTAGTGTGCAAACGTAAAAGTTTTCGGTCCAGCCTTTTTCAAAAGGCTGGTAGGGTTTGGGGCAACGCCCCAAGGTCTGCCCGGCGCAGCCGCAAAACAATCCAGGACCGCAGGCCGCATGCTGCCAAAGGCAGATAGGCCAAGGGCCGGACCTCCAGCAGAAATCACACCTAGCACCTGCCGGTTCTGGACATCCGGAAAACAGGCTATCGCCTGGCGGCGCGTGCGCCTGTTTTCCTGGTTTTTATGGCTTGCGCCCATAAGGCCGCGCCTTTTTGAAAAAAGGCGCCCCAAAAACTTTTATACCGCGGTTTCGTGCGCTTCGCTTACTCCCATCACTGGGAATTCCCAACTCGCTGTCCGCGATTTGTTGCCTGGGGTGCAACCCAAGCGGGCAACTTTCACCGGTCCGCTTTCGGCGCAGACGCGCGTTCACGGCCAGACCAGCGCGGGCCTCAGCCCGCCGCCCAAGGTGCGTCCTGCCTGGGGTGCAACCCCTTAGTCGCGGTACTCTTCCATTTCGTAGGCTTCCAGGATATCCCCCTGCTTGATGTCCGCAAACTTCTCCAGGGTGATACCGCAGTCGTAGCCCTCGGCCACTTCCCGCACGTCGTCCTTGAAACGCCGCAGGGAAGCCACTTTGTCGTCCGCCACGATGATGCCGTCACGCACCACCCGCACCTGAGCATTCCGGGTGATCTTGCCGGTGGTCACGTGGCCGCCAATGACCATGCCCACGTTGGAAATCTTATAAGTTTCACGGCATTCGGCCTTGCCCAAAGCCACCTCACGGTACTTGGGAGCCAGCATGCCCTTCATAGCGCTTTCGATCTCTTCGATGCAGTCGTAAATGATCCGGTACAGACGCATATCCACGCCATCCCGCTTGGCATTCTCTTCCGCCACCGGGTCGGGACGGACGTTGAAGCCCACGATGATGGCGTTAGAGGCATTGGCCAGCATGACGTCGCTCTCGCTGACAGCGCCCACAGCGCCGTGGATGATGTGCACACGCACCTCGTCGTTACTGAGCTTCTCCAAGGACTGGCGCACGGCTTCCACAGAGCCCTGCACGTCGGCCTTGACGATGATCTTCAGCTCCTTCATGTCCCCTTCCTTCATCTGCTCGAACAGGTTGTCCAGGGTCACCTTTGTCTGGGAGTTGAACTGCTCTTCCTTGCGCTCGTTGATCCGCTGCTCCACCAGCTCTCTGGCCAGGCGCTCGTCGGACACCACGTTGAAGATGTCGCCGCCCACGGGCACGTCGTTCAGGCCGGTGATCTCCACAGGCACAGAGGGGCCGGCGGCTTTGACCTTGCGGCCCTTATCGTCCATCATGGAGCGGACACGGCCCACGGTGGTGCCGGCCACAATGGTATCTCCGGCGTGGAGGGTGCCGTTCTGCACCAACATGGTGGCCACAGGACCCATGCCCTTGTCCAGTCTTGCCTCGATGACGGTACCTTTGGCAGCCCGGTCGGGGTTGGCTTTCAGCTCCATCATATCGGCGGTGAGCAGGATCATTTCCAGCAGGTCGTCAATGCCCTGCTTGGTATGGGCGGAAACGGGGATACAGGGAGTATCGCCGCCCCACTCTTCGGGCACCAGCTCGTACTCGGTGAGCTGTTCCTTCACACGCTCGGGGTTGGCCCCTTCCTTATCCATTTTGTTGATGGCCACAATGATGGAAACGCCTGCGGCCTTGGCGTGGTTGATGGCTTCCACGGTCTGGGGCATGATGCCGTCATCGGCAGCTACCACCAGCACGGCAATATCCGTCACCTGAGCGCCGCGGGCACGCATGGTGGTAAAGGCAGCGTGGCCGGGGGTGTCCAGGAAGGTGATCTCACGGCCCTGCACAGACACACGGTAAGCGCCGATGTGCTGGGTGATGCCGCCGGCCTCGCCTTCGGTGACGTGGGAATGACGGATCACGTCCAGGATAGAGGTCTTGCCGTGGTCCACGTGGCCCATGACCACCACAACGGGAGCACGGGGCACCAGATTGGCCTCATCGTCCTCGCTGTCGTCGATGATCTGCTCTTCGATGGTGACCACCACTTCTTTTTCCACGCGGGTGTGGAACTCGTCGGCCACCAGCACGGCGGTGTCGAAATCGATGGTATCGTTGATGGTGGCGAACACGCCCAGACCCATCAGCTTTTTGATGACCTCGGTGGCAGGCACTTTCAGCCGCAGAGCGAACTCGCCCACGGTGATCTCCTCAGGCACTTCGATGGTCATGTGCTTGGCCTGGCGCTCCCGGGCGATACGGTTGAGCCTCTCGGCTTCGGTCTCCCGCTTGCCACGGCGCTGGCCCCGCTTCTGCTGATTCCGGTTGGTGAACTTCTGCTTGGTCACCACATTGTCCGTGCGGGTCTTGATCTTCTGGTCCGCCAACTGGTCGTATTTTTCGTTGTATTTATCGATGTTCACATGGGAGGAACGGGTGTCCACCACACGGCGGGTGGGCTGCTTGGGCTCTTCCACCACGGTGGGCTGCTGCGCCTGGGGAGCCGGCTGCTTTTCCGCGCGCTTCTCCGGCTGACGCTGGTTTCCAGCGGAAGCAGCGGGTTTCTGGCCCTGGGGCTTTTCCTGCCGCTGCCGGTCGCCCTGGGGAGCTTTCTCCTGCTTGGGGGACTGCTGGGGCTTCTGAGCTGGGGCGGAGGCTGCTGCCTGGGGAGCGTCGCCGCCCCGGTCGGCAAAATAGGCGTCCAGGTTTTTCATGTTGTGCTCCTGGGTAAAGGCCTCAAACACCACGTCCAACTCGTCCTCGGTCAGAGCGGTCATGTATTTTTTGGGCTCGGGGAAATGCTTAGAAAGGATATCGATCACGTCCTTGTTGGGGATATCCAGATCCTTTGCCACTTCCCGCACTCTGTATTTAATCATCATTGGCATGTTCCTCCTTCTCATCCGTCACGGCTTCTCCCAGGCCTTTCACTGCCTTGGAAAACCCCTTATCCGTTACCGCCAGCACTCCGGCCCGCACGCCGCAGGCACGGCCCAATTCTTCCATACTGGCTGTGACCCGCAGGGTGGGAATCCCTGCCCGGTCCCCCTCGTACCGAAGGTTCTTTACGGTCTTTTCCGAGATATCCCGGGCTACCACCAGCAAACTGGCTTTCCCGCTCCGGGCCGCGGTCACCGCCGCGTCAAATCCCGGCTCGATCTTCCCGGCCCTTCTGGCTAGTCCCAGAAGGGATAACAATTTATCCGCCATGGCCGCCTCCCTTCCTGCGAGGGAGAATCTCCTCCGGCGCGTCAATCTCTATAAGGGGCTGGCCGTTTTCGTCCAGGGGGACGGAGGGCTGTTTCGGCTCCTCCTGTGCCTCTTCCTGGGCCGCCCCGGCAATTTCCTCTTCCAGCCGGGCATATACCTCCTCCGGGATCTTACAGGAGAAAGCCCGCTCCAGCCGCCGTGACTTCTTGGCAAGCTTCAAGCACTGGGCGTCCCGGCAGAGATAGGCTCCCCGCCCCGGACGCTTCCCCGTCAGGTCCAGGGAGATCTCCGGCGGCTGGGATACGCCGCTTTCATCTTCTTTCTGGGGGGCTTTCACCACCCGCACCAGCTCTTTTTTCGGCTTCATTTCGCCGCATCCCGCGCACATGCGCAGGGGTGTTTTTTTCGGCCGCATGGATGCTCCTCCTCTCCCGGCGGGGCGCTGTACGTACCCGCCTTATTCTTCTTCTCCGTAAAAACCGCTTTCCGGCTTGATGTCGATCTTCCAGCCTGTGAGCTTGGCTGCCAGCCGGGCGTTCTGGCCCTTGTTGCCGATGGCCAGGGACAGCTGGTTATCCGGCACCGTCACTATGCAGGACCGGGAACCGTCCTCCGCCACTTCCACACTCAGCACGTTGGCCGGGGACAGGGCGGCGGCGATGAACTGTTTGGGGTCGTCGCTGTACTCCACAATGTCGATCTTTTCCCCGCCCAGCTCTTCCACGATCTCCGACACACGGCTGCCCCGGGTGCCGATGCAGGCGCCTACCGCGTCCACGTCCGGGTTGTGGCTCACCACAGCCAGCTTGGTGCGGGAACCGGCCTCACGGGAGACGGCTTTGATCTCCACGGTGCCGTCGTAGATTTCCGGCACTTCCGTCTCAAACATGCGCTTGACCAGGTCGGGATGGGTGCGGGAGATAATGGCCTTGGGGCCCTTTTCCGTTTCCCGGACGTCGACCACATACACTTTTATGTAGTCGCCCTCCTTCACATTCTCCCCGCCGATCTGCTCGTTCTTGGGCAGCACGGCCTCCGCTTTGCCGATCTTCAAAGAGATGGCCCCGGTACGGGGGTCAATGCGCTCCACCAGGCCGCTGACCAGCTCCTGATGCTTGGACTGGAACTCCTGCATCATCTGGCCCCGCTCGCTGTCACGGATGCCCTGCCGGATAATGTTCCGAGCAGTCTGGGCCGCCACACGGCCGAACTGCTTGGTGTCCAGCTTGATGCGCACGAAACGGCCCACACAGGCGGTGGGGTCCACCTGCTTTGCCTTATCCAGCAGGTACTGGCGGTTGGGGTCCTCCACCTCTTCCACGATCTCTTTGCGCAGATAGACGTTGAATTTCCCGGTAGCCGGGTCCACGTCGATGTCCACGTCCTCGTTGCCGTAGTTGTTTTTGCAGGCGGTGGAAATGGCCTTCTTGATCTTATCCAGCATAAACTCCACCGGAATGCCCTTTTCTTTCTCCAAAAGGTTCAGCGCCAGGAACAGTTCCTCGTTGCCTTGCTTCTCCGGTTCCTTCTTCTTTGCCATGGGATTGTTTCGCTCCTTTTCTCTCGTTTCCGTTTATTCCTCGAAATCCCCGTCGTCCACCGCCTGGATGGAGGAACATTCCTTCTTTTCCAGGGTGACGCTGGTATCCTCATCTAACTGCAACTCCAGTTCCCCGCTGTCTTCCGCCCGCAGCAGGATTCCGCACAGCTCCCGCTCTCCGCTTTCCAGAGGACGGATGAGCCTTGCCCGCACGGGACGGCCCACATACGCCGCGAAATGCTCCGGCCGGGTGAGCTTCCGTTCCAACCCGGGGGAAGAGACCTCCAACAGATACTCTTGGGGGATGGGGTCCTCTTTGTCCAGGACCGGGCTCAATGCGTGGGTCATGTCCACGCAGTCGTCAATGGACACCCCGTTCTCCTTGTCGATAAACACCCGCAGGAACCAGTCCGCCCCTTCTTTGACGAACTGCACATCCCACAGGGAAAGCCCCAGCTCTTCCGCCAGGGGCTGTGAAAGCTCCCACACACGCTGGGCCACGTTTCCTTTTTTCTTTGGCGCCGGACTCATGCGTTTCACCCTTTCCCGGCCCAAGGGGCCGCATTTTTTGGTTTTGCTTCATAAGCAAACAAAACAGCGGGTCGCCCCACTCTTTCAACATCCTACGTTATACCTTAGTGATTATACCACCCAGTGCCAGGAAAATCAAGGGTTTTCTTGGTTTTCTCACACTTCCAGCTGCCGTGACAGGAACATGGACGCCGCCCGCAGGCTCTCCAAAGACTCGCCGCTGACCTTCTGGGGGGAGCGCTCCCCCTTCAACAGGAACACGGCTCCCATGGGGTCCCCTTCGGACACCACCGGGAACACCGCCAAAGCCGCCGCCGGCACTCCTTGGGCCACCAGCACGGTTTTCTCCCCATCGGTGGTGAAGCTCCGCTTTCCCTGGACCAATTCCTCCAGCTGAGGGGAGATGGCCTTGTGGAGCACCTCTTTTTTGGCAGGGCCTGCCAGGGCGATCACCTGTTCCGTGTCGCACACGGCGGCGGGCTGGCCAGTCAGGGACACCAGCGCCTCGGCATAGGCCTGGGCCAAGGTGGACATTTCCCCCACAGGGGAATACTTTTTCAAGATCACCTCTCCGGACACATCGGTGAAGATCTCCATGGGCATCCCTTCCCGGATCTTCAAGGTGCGGCGGATCTCCTTGGGGATCACGACCCGCCCCAGGTCATCCCTTTATGTCAAGTAGGTGCAAAAAAATTTTACATACTATCCGG
>ENA-UOJL01001612-UOJL01001612.1-human-gut-metagenome-genome-assembly--contig:-P47-NODE-1612-length-22568-cov-11.780171_pt1 | contig 22568 bp, 28 predicted proteins | sample MGYA00242347_ERZ723894 | MGnify/ENA metagenome assembly ERZ723894
GACGGCGCTTTTTTAAGCGCCGTTTTTTTGTGAAAGTATGCGGGAATAAGGGTGTAACAGACTAAGTAGATTCAGCGTATAATATATCGTGCGGAGATCATCTGCACAAGGTGTTCTCCGTAATTTCCGAAAGGAGGACTATTTTATATGAATCTCAATCTTTTTGATGATGTCGATGGTTTGATTCTTCGTGAACGAGAAAATTCTCTCGGCAATAACAATAATAATAACAGCAGACCATCGGTTTTTAACGGCGAAACTCCTCGTTTTCCACAGAAAACACCGCTTGCTATGGCTTATGTTCCTTTCCAGCAATGGGGTGAGGTTTATAACAGCGATCAGGCTTTTAACAGCGGAACTCTTTTCCCTGAACTTGATCTGCCCTTTGAAAGAGGAGGCGAATCCAAATGAACGAAAGATATATGCTTATGAATAAAATTAAAAAGTATGATTTCGCTTTGAAGGAACTTAACCTCTATCTTGATACTCATCCGGACTGCCGCCGTGCGCTTGCTTTGTTTCAAAAATACAATGCTCTGAAAAAAAGCTGCGTTGAAGAATATAACGCTAAGTTCGGTCCGATAACTCCGGAACAAAGCGATGACGATCAGCATTGGTCGTGGATCGACGATCCATGGCCGTGGGAAAGGAGATAATTTATGTGGCAGTATGAGAAAAAATTACAGTATCCCGTTAATATAAAAAGACCTAACGCTAAATTAGCGAAGGTCATTATTAGTCAGCTTGGCGGTCCTGACGGTGAGCTTAGTGCTTCGTTAAGATATCTGAACCAAAGATACGTTATGCCATATTCCGAGGTCAAGGGTCTGCTTACGGATATAGGTAGAGAAGCCCCTAAAATGTTCCTTTTAGGGGCTACCGCTTTTTTTGACGCTTTTGCAACCGTGTAGCTCCATTTGAGTGGAAGCATATTCAAATATACATCTATGTTTTCTCTGTCATTGATTACCATTTTATCAAGGAGCTGTGTGTAGAATTCATCTTCGTACTCAATGCCGCTGATAAGCTCATTAACGGCGGTTTGAATATCCGCCATCAATTCCTGTTGTTTTGCTATTGCTTCCTGTTGCTTTTCAATACTCTCTACCATGGATTTCAAGCTGTCGATTTCAGCGTCATATTTCGCTCTGAGAGAAGAAAACTCATCTCTGTCAATATCGCCGCTTGTATAGAGGTCAATCAAATCGGTACGTTTTTTCTTTGCCGCTTCAATTTTTTCTGCCAGAATATTTGTGTCCGCTTCTGTTATATCCATTGAAATAACCTTGTTAATCGTCTTAATTAAGTTATCGGATATTTTCTGGCGGTCAAGTTCGAGTTGTTTGCAGACAAGGTACATAATGTGGATAGCTTCTTCGTTTCGGATACTTGTTCCAGAGCATCCGACTTGATTTCCTGCTTTATCAACATGGGGACTTCCATGTTTTGCTCCCTCAAAACAACGCCATGCTTTGTATTTGCTGCCATCTTTTCGGGTCTTGTATCTGGCAACATAGCTTGCACCACATCTGCCACACTTAATCTTTCCAGAGAACGGATAGCGGTTGCTGTGCTTTGCCTTGCCCTCCTGTGAGAGTGATTTTTCGTCTAAAATGCGGTTTGCCTTATCGAACAATTCACGGGAGATAATCGGCTCATGGTGGTCTTTGATGATAACAAATTCCTCTTGCCCTCGGTTGTACTTCTTTTCATGGGAAAGAAAGTCTGGCGTATAGGTTTTCTTTTGTACCAAGTCGCCGCAGTATTTCTCATTACGAATAACACGGAGAATGACTGTATTTTGCCATTCCTTAACCCTCATAGGCTCGATGCCTTCTTCCCGAAGCTCACGGGCTATCACATGAGTGCCTTTTCCCTCGTCCACAAACTTGTGGAAGATAAGGCGGACAATTTTCGCTCCCTCCTCGTTGATAGTCATTTTGCCATCCTTAACATCGTAGCCGAGCATACTGCGTCCGAACACAACGCCTTGCTCCATCTGGCGTTTCTGTCCCCATTTCACACGCTCGGAAGTTTTGCGGCTTTCTTCCTGTGCGATAGAGGACATAATGGCGAGGCGAAGCTCCGCATCGCCGTCCATTGTGTTAATACCGTCATTCATAAAAATAACGCCTACACCGTGCTTTTTAAGGTCACGAGTGTAGAATATGCTATCAAGGGTATTTCTCGCAAAACGGGAAATCTCCTTTGTGATAATCAAATCAAAATCACCATTCTTGGCACACGCAATCATGCGGTTAAACTCTTTACGCTTTTTGGTGTTTGTACCAGAAATACCTTCATCAGCAAAAATTTCATAAAGCTCCCAGTCTGGGTTACGCTCTATATACTGTCTGAAATAGCGTTGCTGACTTTCAAAGGAATTGGCTTGGTCTTCATTGTCCGTGGATACACGGCAATAGGCAGCAACTTTTTTCTTCGTATGCTGTATTTTTCTTTCTTGATTTAGGGTTTCATATTTATCTATCGACATAAGAATAACTCCTTTCCCGACAAGTCCTTGCCGTATTTTAAGTATAGATAACTGAGGATGGTATGTCGAATGTGCTAATTTTCAAATTGCACATTTCTATATGTAAAGAGCCAAGCGGTTAGGCTTGGCTGCGATTTTTCTGACGGTATTGTTTTTCAATTTCCTCGATACAGCGGCTATATTGCGAATGGGTCAAAAGCTCCCGTTTTTCCAAAGAAGCAAGTATTGACTTTTGAAGATGCAGATAAAACGCTGTGTATGCCTGTTCGGTAATTTGCGGAGCAGGCTCTCCGACATAAATAAACTCACGACATTTCAATCATCAACACCACCTCGCTACAATGTATTCATAAGGGTTTGTACGATATAACAGAGGGGTTAGTCCTTTTTTGAAATGCCGATGCTGATAGCTAAAGCCTTATCTACCAACATCATTAAACGCCTGTCAAAAGTACCGATGTACTCTTGCAGGCGTTGTTTGTCGAGCGTTCTGATTTGTTCAAGCAGTATGATAGAGTCTTTTTCAAGGCACTCGCAATCGTTCACGATGACATGAGTGGGTAAATTAGGCTTGGCGTGTTCCTTGCCCGTAATCGCTGCCACGATGACCGTAGTGCTGTGTTTGTTGCCTTTGTCGTTAGAGATAATAAGTACGGGTCTGTGCTTGCCGCCTTGCTCTGAGCCGACAACGGGGTTTAATCTGGCGTAATAAATATCGCCACGCTTGATAGTCCTTTCCATTATGTGTCTGACCTCCTATCTGGATTTAGGCAGGTATGTACTGCCTATGTAACAGCCAGACACAAAGGAGTATTTAAGGTCGGGAGAGTGTAAAACAAATCCCTGTTTCCATAGACCGCCTTGCGTCTGGCTTTATGATAGGAGCGTTCCTATTTGTCCTCGACACCCCGAAACGCAACGGGAAGTCGCCAAACGGTCAGCAGCGAACTGACGCCACGGGAGTTGCACCCCAACTGTCGGTCTGACAGAGCCGCCCTCATTGCCTGCGGTGGATTGATTACCACTCGGACTGTGACTGGACGGGAGTACCATTATTCTCTTTGTGGGTTACGGCGAAATCGGGAGCTGCCCGATATTTTGAGTCGGTAAGATAGGCTCACCACCTTTCTGTCGCTCGCTGCCATTCGGCAGGTCATGGCGTACCGCTGCACACGCTTATGCTCTTCACAATCACAAAGAGGAAGTGTTTGGCGAATGGGTATTCGGTTGTCAAGGAACTGTCCCCGTTTTCGCCACACAAAGGAAAATGGGGCGAAGGCTTTTTTGCCTTACACCCCATAGTCCTTGGGAAACCTCGATTTTCCCCTCTACTCAAAAAACTTTTTCAATTTTTCTTTGAGCCTGTCCATTCTTCTGTAAACAGCCTTTTCGGTGGTGTTGAGCCGTGATGCAATTTCACGGGTAGAATAGCCCTGTATCTTCATTACAACGATTTGCAGGGTAAGCCTGTCCACCATGATAAGGATTTGATAGAGCTGCTGATTTTCGATGTTATCTAAAAAATCCTCAACGCTTTTCACTTCGGGTTGTGCTGTTTCCTCGGCAAATTCCTCAAGGTATGTACCTGCGTCCTGCAATCTGCGGTAATACCGCCTATCGGAATTAAAGACCGCCCAATCATGAGTATGGAGCTGTTCAATAGTGTCCTCGCTGACACCCAAGCTCCGTAACTGCTTTTCTTCGGCTTCTTTCCAGAGCCGCCATTTCTTTTCTTCTCTGCCATAATTGAATGACATTCTTGTTTCCTCCAATCTGAATTTTTTGAAAAATCCAGATTGGCAGGCGGAGAACGGCATCCCACGCCAGAAGCAGGCTTGTCCCATATTCCTGCAAAAAACGACAAAAGAAAAACCGCAAAGGCTGTCGTACCTTTACGGTTTAAGGAGAGTTTATTTCTATTATGTAGAGATTTGGCTTCTACTTTTGAGGTGCAAAGCCCCCTTGCGGTAGCGAGGATTTTTTTAACAGGTTATCCACCCATTCTCGGTATGGTATATGTAAGTAGAAGCTGCTGCTTGCAAGCAATAAAAATCCCTCCAAACTTCAAAAAGCGAAGTCGGAGAGTGTTCAGAGCATAACAAATCGGCTCACCGAAACATCGTTTTTTTTATTCGGTGGGCTTGTCCTGCCTATGGCTATATAAAAAACAGAGCCGATAAACCTGTGATTGCTCACTTGTTCATTGGCTCTGCGTCTTATGCGTCTGGCTCTTTGATGACGGTTACTTCTAAATTTTTAATGTTAACGAGAGTTTCTTGTCTGCACTTAGGGCAGTATAGAGGGAATTTTTCCAAGATTGTATCATCTCTGATTTTGTTACGAGTTTTATTGCCACAAACAGGGCAATGTATCCATTGAATCTGCATTATCAAATCTCCATATTTCAAAACAAATCAGAATAAGCAGTTAAACCATGATTGATACAATACAAATATAATTTCCCCCCACGGCTTATCGGAATACGAAAGGCAGAACTTTGTTCAGGGTACAAGCGGTTTAATAATACCCTGTCACTTTTTACATAAGCCGCAAAAGATATGTAATGTTCCTTTTCCATCGGATGTTTAAAAGTAATATAGTAGTCAATGTCACTTTCCTCTATTGAAATCTCAAATTCTTCTGCTCTTTCTGCCAGACTAAGGTATTCCAATTTCCGCCCACAGCAGAAAATTGATGCACTGCCTGTGCTGACTAATATATTTCCACAATTGGGACAGACATAGAAGAGGACTTTATCAATATTTCCACTGTTTGGTTTGTTAGAAGTAATTTCTCCTTCCATCATTTGCACCATATCAACACCAAGAATAGCAGAAAGTTCAGACCAATAAGATAAATCGGGACATCCTAAACCACATTCCCATTTTGAAACAGTTTTATTTAACACTCCAAGTGCATCCGCCAGATTTCTTTGTGTCATTCCCTTTTCTTTCCGTAAATGTGCTATCAATTTTCCAATTTTAGTACAATCCATAGTTGTCACCTCCTTGCGTTATCATACCATTTTATAGATATTTGGAAATGATGCGAATTAGATGTATTGGCAACTGCCGAAGATTTGACATATCTAAAAATCGTTCTTGTCCATAAATGTCACTGATAGTATCCTTATCCTGCCCAATTGCCGCAGCCAAAAATAAAATCCCCTTTCGGCTATATTCACTGATAATCTGCTTCATATCATCTATAGCTGCCTTTCCAGTATAATCTGGCATAGCTTTTGGCTGCCCATCACTAATGCTAATCAACAGTTTCGTCATCTGTGGCATTGTTACTAACTTCTCAGCAAGAATGCGAAGTGCCATCCCATCTCTGTTATTACTATGACTTTGGATTGCCATAATTGAATATTTATCGTTCAATCTTGGCTCTTCCCAATCAATATAAGAATACATTGACATCCGTTCTATGGGCGAACGGTCTGCTGTATCTCCGTAAATAAGCAATGGTATTTTGCACGCTGTACAAAATTCATACACAGCAACAGCAGCCTGCTTTGCCGCTTCTAACCGTCCAAAGGCTTTCATGGATGCTGACTGGTCAATTCGTAGTGCTACTGCAAGAGATGGTTCTTCTTCTGGCGGTCTTTTTTTGGAAAAATACCGTTGGTCTTGTGAAGATAATTTTTCCGCATGAAATTTTGTACCATAAACACAGCTTTTACTAAAATCAGCGGAAACTTCATGCTCCAGAAGTGGTATGGTTTTCCGTATTAGTTCCTTAATAACAGGCATCAAGTCTGAAACCATTTTGTTATACTCACGATGATGTGTCAATGTTGCCTCTGGACGGTGAATAATCAATCCAACCTTCTCATGAGAAGTACCTTTCACGAATTCTCGTGCCTGCTGATTCAGATGCTTGCGAAAAGCCTTTTTTTCTTCTGCCAATGCGGATTGTTCTTCGGGTGTTAATTCATGATAGATAGGAACACCCTCGTCGTCAGTATCTGCTTCTCTGGACTCGGTGACTGATTCTGACGTATATGAAGATTTTCCTTTGCTGTCTGAAGACCTTTTCAGAGCAACAGCTGGTGGAGTATCTGTACTCAACGGAATAACCGTGGAATCAATTTCACCCTCTGTATGGATTTCCATGATTTCCCCATTTGTTTTACATAGAGAACTGGATACATCCTCTAATGCAGCCAGTAGTCCTCGTTCAGACAGGGCTTTTTCCAAAATAGCAATCTCATCTTCGTCTGTGGTTATTTTGTAAATTACTTTATGATATAAGGCATCAATAGTTTCTGAGCCTTGCAAAACTGCATCTACCCAGAAAAAATAGGAACGCATTCCCGCCACACCTTTGATAGCATTTGCTTTCGCTGTTTTATCCAGTTCAACAATCGTTCTCGCAAATGTGTATAGTAAAATCTCATTCGTACATTCCATTTTCGCTGATGCCCGTTCTACCATAACACTGATTTCTGGTAAATCCATCTTTTCACTGTGTTGGACTCTGTCACGCAATGCCTCATTTAACGGACGACAGCCATTATAGCCCCTGTTCGTTGTTATCACTGCAATAAAATCTGGATGGCGATGTACGATACGTGTCGGCAAATTGATACTTCCATCTGGCTCAAGGGCAGAATTTAATGCCATTAACACTGCCGCATCTCGAATAACCGTAGGCTCCTGGATTTCAAGCAGCCATCCGTTTTCGTAAGCTCTGACAATTTCCGATGGATAATATTTGTACTCAACTCCCGCTGAATCTGTTTTTTCATCGGGCAGCACTGGGAGAATCGAGCCTAAAATATCCGACTTATCCATATCCGCAAAACAGGTTACTTTTGTATAAGGCAAACCAAAATCTGCGGAAAGAGCTTTTGCTAATTGGGTTTTTCCAGAACCCGCATCTCCCTCCAACAAAATATTGGCTATTTTCATTTCCCCACGCATCCAGTTCCGTTTTACTTCCTCACAAATACGATGCTCTGCCCGACTTTCTATATGTGTCATCGGTTTTTTCCAGACAAGTTTTTGTTCTTCCTCTGTCAGCCGTCTGGTAGGCGACAAAAGGTATTTATTCTCCATTTCAATAATACTCCATTTCCTCAAATATATGGGACAATGTCCTCATACGTTCTCCTGTAAGTTCTCCTAAATCACTGAGAGCCTGTGAAAACTTTTGAATGTCATCATCAATATTGGGATTGTCAATACAAATATTAACGGGCATCACACCTCCTTGTACTCCTATCCGTTCAACCACTGGATTGTCTGGATTATACAACAGAGGATAACGGTATGCTTCTCGAAAATACAACATGGTACGGCTCAAAAGCAGCATAAAATCCATAATACGATGGATTGGCAGTTCCATAGCGATACTTTGCGTTCCGTCTTCCTTTTCTTTCCATATCTGCATAGCAATCTGCATATTTTTATTTTCTTCCATTACTGGCATACCAAGAGTAAGCCGTTTGATATCGGAATGATACGCATTTCTTCCATCAATACGGTCATACACTTCTGATACAATTACAAAATCTTGATTCACTTCCATAGTTTTCTCGCTTTCTTGTCTTCTTCAAAGCATTGTTCTCTGAGTTTTTCCAGTTTTTCCGTATGGTCATCATCTGGATTTTCATATTTCAAAATTTTCACCACAAAAAACTCAAATCCGTCCTCACCATACAGATTCCAAAGTTCAGTCAATCTTTTATTAGGGTGCATCCCCATTGACAACTGGAAACGATTACTGTTAAAATCGGCTTTTGTGTCTTTTGAAATACCCAAAAAAGATTCTTCCGTTTCTTTGCAGCGGAGTGAAATCACACCCATCTCTGGACGACGGTCTTTCCATTGTTGTAATAATTCTTTTTTTCTTTTAGCATCCATTATTTTCACCTCCGCCTATATTATACAATGTACTAAATCCAATAACAATCCACGCTCCGTAGACTGGGCATGAGCATTATTGCTTAGGCATTCATAAGCAAGTCCCTTTTACATTTCTATATATAAGAAATTAAATCTCTTATTTCAAGAAATCTCACATCGTTTAAGTGGAACTTCCATTTCTGTACAATATATAGAGTGAAATCTATCAAGTACAGGTGGTGAGAAAATTGGGTGAAATCGCAGAAAACTTCGACTTTCGGGAAATAGGGCAGGCGATTATGAATGCCCGTGAGAAACAGAGGATTACAAGAGAGGAATTAGCCGAGGAACTTGGCATTTCGGCAAGGCATTTGCAGTCTGTGGAGAAAGAGGGACAGTATCCGAGCTTTCAACTGTTTATTCAGCTTGTGACAATGTTCCATATATCCGTAGACCAATACATACATTCTGGTAGTCCGACAGAGAAAACTACGCTCCGCCGACAGGTGGACGCACTCCTTGATACTTTCGGGGATGCAGAGTTGACTGTTATAGAGGGAACAGCACAAGGGATATGTAAGGCAAAAGAGGAAACAGAGGAATAAGCCCCTCTGTTTTCCTTTTGCCCGATTTTAATAGGCGGGGATGCCGTAGCCGTAAATAGAGCTGCTCCCGACAGGGTAGCTCCGCTGCCGACACGCATCTCCAGAGTTTCCCTCCACGGTGTAGACGATGCCGCCCTCGCACCGTTCCACAATACCTACATGGTCGGTTTCCCCGTCACCCTCCCAGTCAAAGAAAATGATTTGTCCTGCTTCTGGCGTAAAGCCAACCTCCTGCCATTGCCCCCTGTCTTTAAACCATTGGGAGCCATTGACGCAGCCTGCAAATTTGGGGATAACGCCGCTGTCGATATAGCCGCACTGGTCAGCACACCACGAAACGAAGCAGGCACACCATTCCACACGCCCGTCAAAGCCGTACCAGCTCCAATACGGCTCGCCGCCTGCGTTTCCCACCTGCGACAGAGCCACGGTGACGATTTCGCCGTCCCCGATGGTGATGCCGTAAAGCACCGCAGACCAGAGGGAATTGTTTTCCTCGGCAAGTAATTCCGATAGCTGTTGCCGCTGTTCCTCATTGAAGCCGTATCTGTCCGCCATTTCTTCGGCGGTCTTATGGCTCACGGTGATATAAAGGTAGGTCTGGGTGACGGTGGTTTCCGTTTCCACGATGTTCCCATGACCGTCATCGCTCTCGGCTATCTGGGTTTCGGTCTTGCTCTCGGTGCGTGAGCTGATTTCGTTCATCTCCCAGAAGATGTCCTTTAGGAGCTGCTTCTTGTTATCGTCCATCGTGGCGACTTCCTGCGGGTTGTCTGGGTCGGTGGTGGTCTTGACAGAGTACACCGCAAGCACCTCTTTCCAGACCGCACGGCTTCCCGACATCTCCAGTACATCGTGGGGTGTGCCGTTGATGATTTCGTCAAGGCGGCTGTCGTAGTCGGCGTTGATTTCACGGACTACGGTCTGCATCGTCATACCGTTGCCAGAGTCCTCGCCCGAAAAGAAGATGCCGAACACCGAGCCGACGAGCAGCCCGATAAGGCAGATAATGAGTATCACGGCAACGGCAATCCACCCGCCCGCCATGATAGCCGCTATCAGAGCTTTTGTGCCTGCGATAATCGCCTTGATTGCCGCAAGGGTGGCTTTGACCGCCACTTTTACGGCGTGGGCTGTCGCCTTGGCGGTGGCTTTTGCCGCCTGTGCCGCCCGTTGTGCTGCTTTGGCGGAAGCCTTTGCCGCTGCCTTGGTCGCCTTGGCGGTCTGCTCGGTGGTTTTAATCGCCGCCTTAGAGGTCGCCTGTGCCGTCTTTACGCTTTTTTCGGCTGTTTTGACCGTACCCTTGGCGGTGGATTTCACCGTTTTTTCCGCATTTCGGGCGGTGGTCTTGATGGTTTTTTGCCCCTGCTGACGGGTCTTTATCAACTGGCTTTTCCCATTTGCACCTGCATTGGCAGGGGCATCGGGGGCAGGAGAACGGCTCACCGTCCCGTGACGGGGCTGTGAGCCGTTCCGTTCTGCAGCAGCCTGTGCTTGTTTCTTCTCGGCGGCTTTCATAGCCCTTTTCTGCTTAAAGTCTGAAACCTTATCCTTTGCCTTGACGATATTCTCCTTGGTGGTCTGGACGGATTTCTGCCCCTGCTTGTTGAATTGGTGTATGCCCTCGTCCTTTACACGGTCTGCGGTATGGGAGATTTTATCCGCCGCATACTCGGTAGCAGAGTTTTCCTCCGCATAATAGCCCTGCTCCGCCTTGTCCTTTGTCTTGGCATAGGCAGCTTTCATACGCTCCGAAGCGACAGCCGCCTTGTCAATGGTCTTAATCGTCCCTTTGACCGCATCTCTGGTCTTTATATCAGCCATACAAAACCTCCTTTCCCAGAGAGGTTGCGGTCTTGCTAATTTGCCTTTCTCGCCACCACGACAAGCCTGCCGTTCTGGGCGGAGTATTCGCAGGTGGAGAGGGTAATGAGCCTGTCGCCGTACTCGGCGGTCACGCCCGTGTCGTAAAGGGCAAGCTCTTTGCATTTCTCCACATAGGCGTTGAACTCGTCCTCGTTTTCCGCATTGACAAAATCATAATAACGGAAGCCCTCCAAGCTGTACGCCACGGTCTTAAATACCGCAATCACCTCATATTCGTTATGCTGCGTGAGGGTGTCAAACTGGACGGTCTTGTGTTCCTCATAGAAGCTCTGGGATTTATATTCTTCCAAAGCCCCGAACATCTTTTGACCTTTGATGTGGTGTCCGTAAATCACAAGATTGTCGCTTGCGGCAATATCGCAGTCCTCCTGCACATAGGGCGTACCTAAGTCGCTGTATTCCTTTTCAAAATTGTGCTTCAGATAGAAATTCGGTTCATTGGGGGTCTGCATGACAGGATAGTTGATATTCGTTCCCTCCACCTTAATCCATCCCACCATATCGGGATTCTGCAAAAACAGCCCGCCGTACTCTGGCAGTATGCTTTCTTCCTCCGTCAGCGGGATTTCGGGGGCTTGGCTCTCGTCCTCCTGTGCCTGCTCCACCTTTTGGGCAATTTCCTCAAAGGCTTCCGTCTGCTTATTCTGGTGGGCGTAATGGTCATAGACATGGAAGCCGCAAAAAGCCGCCGCACCTAAAAGGCAGACGGCGGCAGCGATGCAGATAACAGACTGGTACTTTTTCAGATATTCTTTCATAGGCTTTTCTTTTCCTTTCTTGGTTTACCTTACATTGTCGGTGTGCTGCTTGGGTGCAGGTAACTCCCTGCAATATTCGGGATACCTCACCTTGATACCCTCCATGAAGTAGGGGGCAAACTCGCAGCAGAACAATTCCTCTGGCGTGGAATACCGCTCATGCCCGTCCTCGGTGTAACCGTTCCAGAGGTTGAAAGCAAGGTGGCAGACCTTGACCGTGCCGCTTGTCTGCCATCCGCTGTGCATCCCCTCTGGCACGATGCAGTCCGTCTTGAAGTCGAACATGGTGCTGATGTTCTTCCTCGTTTCCTCCGCAATCCCCATCACATAGAAGAACGCCCTGTGATAGCAGTCGTTTACCCTGCATTTCATCATGTTCTCCAGAAAGAAATCACGGTGAGCCGTGTTGCGAAACCTTATATCCGCCATAAAAATCCTCCTTTCTTAAACCTCCCCGAACTTGGTTGTCATCAGCTTATACAGCTCCGTATTGCGGGGGAACTTGTTGACGAACGGCACGAGGGAGCTGCCCACTTTCAAAAGCCCCTGTCCTGCACCGACATTGGTGATATAGCTCATCTGCAAATCGGAGATGTTAAGGAGCTTTGCAAGCTCGATACGGTCTGTGGACGCTTGGTTGAGCATGATGATAAACTCGCTGTTGGCAAGCATCGTCCTCGCCGTGTGGCTTTGCAAAAGGTCATCTACATTCTGGGTGATGCCAGTACAATATGCCCCGTACTTACGCACACGCTTCCAGAGGGTAAAGAGGAAGTTTGCACTATACTCGTGTTGGAACAGGAGATAGATTTCATCAATAAAGATAAAGGTGTTTCTGCCTTTTGCCCTATTCTGGGTGATGCGGTTTAGGATGCTGTCAAGCACCACAAGCATCCCGATAGGCTGTAACTGCTTGCCTAAATCCAGAATGTCGTAGCAGATAAGGCGGCTCTTGGTATCCACATTCGTGTGCTTGGCAAAGGTGTTCAAGCTGCCATCCGTGAAAAGCTCGATGGCAAGGGCGATTTCCTGTGCTTCTGGCTCGTTCTGCTTTAACAGTTCTTCACGGAAGTCCTGCAAGGTGGGCGGCACTCCCATATAGTTGCCCTGCTGATAGTGGCGGTACACCGAAGCCGTGCAGCGGTCTATGATGGATTTCTGCTTTGCCCCAAGGCTCGCCCCGCCGATGAGCTGCTCGCAGAGGGATAAAATAAACTCTGATTTGAGGATGACGGGGTTTGCCCCATCTCCGTAATCAGAGTTCATATCCATAGCGTTGATGTGGTTGTCGCTGGTAGCTGAGATGTGGATGACCTCGCCCTGCATGGCTTTCACAAGGGGCGAATATTCTCTCTCTGGGTCTATGATAATCACATCGGCGTTGGGGTCGGTGAGGATGATGTTCGTCATTTCCTCCTTTGCCGTGAATGACTTGCCCGCACCAGACACGCCGAGGATAAAGGAATTGCCGTTCAAGAGGTGGCGGCGGTTGGCGATTATCATATTCTTGGAGATAACATTCTGCCCGTAATACACGCCGTTCTCATGGTAGATTTCCTGCACCCTAAAGGGGATAAATACCGCAAGGCTCTCCGTGGTGAGGGTGCGGAAAGCGTCAATCTTCCTTACGCCGAACGGCAGGGCGGTGTTCAGACCGTCCATCTGCTGAAATTTCAGCACGGCGAACTGGCAGAGGTGCTTCCTCGCCGTGGTGAGCAGGGCTTCCGTGTCATTGTCGAGCTGCTCCTTGCTCTCCGCCGTATGCACCATCGTGAGGACGGCGAACATCATCCTCTGGTCACGGGTGGTCAAATCGTCCAGAAATTCCTTGCTTTCCTTTCGCTGCTGCTCCAAGTCATAGGGGATGACAGCGGAAAAGTTGTTGTTCTGGTTCTGCTTCCTCTGCCAGTTGGTGATGTTGGTTTCCACACCGAGCAGGCGGTTTTCCACCTCCCGCACGGCTTCGTCCGTAGGGACGGGTACGACATCCACGGAGAGCATCATGTTACGGTTAAGCTCACAAAGCTCCGCCACCATGCTGTCCTTGATATAGGCGGCGTATTCCCGCAGGAATATCACACGCCCGTACCTGTCGCCAATCCTGAAATAATCCTTTTCAAACTCAAAGGTATCGGGGCAGATGAAGTCCTTGAAGTCGTGACCTTTCCGCATGGTCTGGGAGAGGTCGAAGCGGAACGCCGTTTCCTCCCCCGTGCGGTAGAAGTCGTGGAAGATGCGGAGCTTTTCTTCCGCATCAAGCTCCGTGCATTTCGAGCCGAGCCGTGAAAAGTGGGCGATAAGGTCAGCACCCACACGGGCAAAATAATTCCTCGCTTCTTCGATATTCTTATTGCACACGGATACGGTCACATACTTATCCTGCACGATGGAATTAGCCCCTGTCGCCTTGTCGAGCAGCATCTTGTTATATTCCTTGCGGTACTTATCCAGTCCGTCATCCGCCATAGGGATAAGGATGGTCTGCTCAAAATCCGCCTTGTTCAAGCGGCGGTTGTTGATGGTGATTTTCGTGGTCGCCCCGCTGTCGAGGGAATTGAGCAGCTCCGAGTATTCAAGGAACATGGTTTCCTTGTCCTCACGGCTCGCCACGGCATAATTGATGTCCTCAAATTTGAATGTCTTTGCGTACTTGTTCCTGCCCACGAGGAAAATGCCGTCCTCCCAGATGGTCTTGATGGGGATGACCGCCTGCACCGATTTCGGTACAACGAATTTCTCCCTGTCCTGCTTGAGCAGATTTTTAAGCGTCTTTAACATGGTCTACCTCCTTACGCTTCTTTGATTTCTTGGAATGTTTGGCTTTCTTCGCCTTTGCTTTCGCCGTCTTTTGCTTCTGCTTTTTCTGCACGGCGGGCAAGCCCTTTTCGTGGGCATCAAGGGTCGGCTTCATGGTTTCGTAGTAGAGATTGTCTGGGGAAAACAAAATCTTCTTAGGCATCAGAAATTCCGATTTAATCCACGCCCAGACGAACTGCTCCGCCGTCATGCCGTTGTATTTGATAAAGCCCATCATGGCAAAGGGGGAAGCCCCCAGAATACACATCCAGCTTAGGGTTTCCGTCCCAAACTGCGGGCGGAGCAGGAAATATAAGCCCACCGCCACGCCGCAGGCAAGGACGGAGAAAATGAACTGCCGCATCGACAGCCCGAAAAACATACTCTCCGTGTAGTTGCGGATTTCCTTATTTATCTTGACTTCCAATCGTTCTCACCTCCTTACCGCTCCATTGCGTCCTTTCTCTTTGCTGCTTTCTTCTGGGACGGGTAGGGGATAAATTCTTCCTCCCCTTTGATAATGCTGAACTCCGCCCTTAAAATCGGGTGTGTTTCCTGCTTCTGGTACTGGCGGATAAAGTCCATTGCACTTTCCTTTGTGGCAGTGCTGCCCTGCATTGTCCCGTCCTTGAAAATATAAAACCGTTCCATCGCTTCCTCCTTTACAAGCCCATCATTTCTCTCACAACACGGTCTGCCATCTTGACCGCACCAACGAGGACGAGCATATTGAACACAAGCTCCCCGATATAGCTCCACACCATCGACACCGCCGCTGCGTCTGGGTCTATGGCAGGGGGCGTTGCCGCAAAGAGGGAGAAGATGATGCAGGCAAGCACGATAATCGCTCCCTCCAGACATACGGCGGAGTAGCTCTTGATAAAGCTCTTTCCCACGCTCTGGCTCGGTGAGCCTGCAAAGGTGGAAAGAGGTACGGGTGCGATGGCGGTGTAGAGGTAGAGCTTGAAAAACCTGCCGTACACCGACATAATCATGATGAACGACAGCACCGTGATGAACAGCCCGCCGATGAGCGTTACCGCCCATAGGGGGATGCTCTCGAAAAAGCCGCAGTCCTCAACAGCTGTCACGATTTCCGAGGGAAGTACCGTCTGCTGTGCCGAGCCGAAGCCTGCGGCGTTCATAATGGTGGAGATTAGCCCCTGCACGATTCTGAACAGAGCCATCATCAGCTCCAGTCCATAAGTCACTGCACCTTTGGCAAGGGCAAAGCGGATAAAGAGTTTGAGTGCCTGCTCTGGACGCTTGACCTCAGCAAAGTTGCCTGCGGTACGCATCACGCCCACCACAAAAAACAGCACGAGCAGGGCAAGCCCGATAGCCTGCACCGCACCATGGATATTGACGATTACATTCCAGATAGTGCCGCCCTTGAACTGCTCTGGTGACTGGGTAATAAGCTGCCATATCTCCGACAGCTTTTCATTCCATGTGTTAAGGGCGTTCTCCAAGTTCTGCACAATCCAGTTATCTGACATTTGACCACCTCCAGTCTGTAAATTAGGATAACGGGGCAAGTTCCGCAAAGCGGATCTGCCCCGTTGTCCTCAGTCTTGTGTCAGTTCTTTAATGGGTTGGGTTGTCTTTTCTTTTAGCCCGTGATAAGGGTCAAAATTTCCTTGGCAAAGGTAATCACCACGCCGCCCGCAAGGGTCAGAAAGCCGTTCGCCCTCTGGGACGGGTCGTGGGATTTCAGCGACAAGCCCACCTGCACGATGCCGAAGCCGAGCATAATCATCCCGACAGCCCTCACCAGACCAAAAATGAAATCTGAAAGGTTGTTGACTACCTGTATCGGGTCATTGGCGGCAAAGGCGGTTGTGGTGAAACAGGTCATGCAGAGGATAAGGGCGGCATATACCGCAAGCCCCGTCCTGCTCTTTCTGCCCATAGGCAGTTTGGTGGTCGCTTTCTTCTGGGTGTCCTTCTTGTTGAAAATTCTCATAGATAAATCCTCCTTAAATTTGATATATTTCTTCTAAGTCCTGTTCGGACAGAAGCTCATAGGATGTGCTGACAGCCGTAACGCTCGTGGCGTTCTTTGGAATGTCGCTGTCAAACACAAGGGTTGCGACAGCCTGCGTAGGCTCGCCGTGGAGATAGGGCGGCTGTCCTCCGTCAGTCGTCAGCTTCACATTGGGGTGCTTTAGGATGTCGTACTTAAAATCCATGACGGGGCGTTCCCCACGCACAAAAAGAAGTGCGTAGCGGTTGTCGAGCATACGCACCTCGTCTGGGGTCAAAAGCTCACGCCCCGAAATCTGGTAGTTGGTGGAGTAGTTCCCGCTGCGTCCAGAGCTTTTCCCATAGGTGTTGGTGTCGATGGTCGCCTTGCCTAAAAGCTCCGACACATACTTGTGGGTGCTTTGCTCGTTGCCGCCCAGATACAGGAACTCGTCACAGTTGCCCACGATGCTTTCCCATTGCTTCTCAAAGAGGGCTTTGAGCTGTGCCAGATTTTGCAGGATAATCGAAACGGATACACCTCTGGAACGCATGACCGACAGTATCTTGTCAAAATCATCGGGCAGCGAAACATTGGCAAACTCGTCCATGATAAAGTGGCAATGCACGGGCAGGCTCCCGCCGTACTTGTGGTCGGCAAGGTAGAAAAGCTGTTGGAACAGCTGCGTGTATAAAACGGACACAAGGAAGTTAAAGCTCGTGTCGTTGTCGGGTATCAAGGCGAACAGGGCGACTTTCTTTTCCCCAAGAGAGGGTAAATCAAGCTCGTCCGTTGCGGTCAGGGATGCAAGGCTCTCCAGATTGAACTTCTCAAGCCTTGCGGCAAGGGTTATCTGGATACTCTTTAAGGTCTTGGCAGAGCCAGAGTGGTAGTCACGGTAGTATTTGAGGGCGATATGCTCTGGGTTTACCATCTCCAGACGGTCAAACAGCTCGTCCAGAGGGCTTACATAGCTGTCATCGTCCTCCCGTACCTCGCCTGCCCGCAAAAGCTCCATCACCATCGGGAAATTCTGCTCGTCTGGCGGTGCTTCATATTTCAGATAGAACACCAAGGACAGAAGCAGCATACTCGCCGCCGTGTCCCAGAACGGGTCTTGGGACTGGCTTCCTTTCGGCGTGGTCGCCTTGAATAAATTGGTTACAAGCCGCTGCACATCGTTGTCGTTCCTAAGATACACAAAGGGGTTGTAACAATGGCTGCGGTGCATATTGATAAGGTCAAGGACACGCACCTCATAGCCTTTTTTCTCCAAAAGACCGCCCACATCACGGACGATTTCGCCTTTCGGGTCTAAAATCACCATCGAGGTGTTGCACTGCATGGCGTTGGGCTTACAGAAGAAGCGTGTTTTTCCTGCACCAGAGCCGCCACATACTAAAATGTTCAAGTTTCGGCGGTGCTTCTTGCCGTTCAGCCCGATGCGGACATTCTGGGTGAGCAGCTTGTTTGCCGATGTGTCCTTATCTCGGTACTTTTTATTGAGTGTACCTGCGTTGCCCCATTTTGCAGAGCCGTGTTCCTCGCCCTTGCGGTAGTTCCTGCGTGTGGAAAGATAAATCCCGATGCCCATGCCGTAGGCAAGCAGAAAAATAAGGACAGTCCTTAAACTGTCCTCGCACACCGTTATGGAAAACGGATTGTTTATCGCCACGGATAGGTTAGATATTATCTCCACGATGCCGCCGCTGACATAGGGTGCGGTCAGCAGGGCAAGCCACACAACAGGGATGATGCCGCAGGCGGCAAGGATTACGGCTGATTTCTGGTCGTCACCGTTCCTCATGGCACTTACACTTGCAGGGTGCGACTTTTACTTTTTTGTTCTTGGCGTGAGCCACCGTCTGTATCAGCTCGTCCACGGGGTCGGTGGGGCGTTCCTCCCGTATCTGCTGGTTGCGGAGCGTGTTTAAGGCATTGAGGACGATGTTCTTGTCGTATCGGTCAAGGGTGATGTGATACCGTTCTTCTCTCATGGGCTTCACCTCCGATTACCGTTCCTGCTCTTTGGATTTGGGCGGCTTGTTCTTCTCCATGCTCTTATACATATCGCTCTGGATTTCCCCAAGCACATCCCGCATGGAGCCAAGCTCGCCCTTGAACACCTGCGTATCCATGCCCTCAAACTCCGTGGGGAGCTTGTCGAAGTTAAAGCCTCTGGTATCCACGCCATAGCGGGAGCTTACCATATACGCCACGCAGTAGGCTTTGAACTCGGACGCATCACGGCTCTCGTTACGCTTGAAATCAAAGACAGCTGCCGCAACTTCCTTTGACATACTGACAAAGAGCTGTTCTTCGGAAAGCCCCTGCCTTACAAAGATGACCTGCTGTGAGCCGTCATAGAACGCAGGGACTTCCAGTTCCTCCACGGGCTGAAATCCGACAGGGCTTGCGTCAATCATCGCTGCCACAAGCTCACGCATGGTTTTCGGCTCTTTGGTTTCCTGTCTGTCCTTGGCAGAGGTCTGGGAAATGTCATAGACCACCTTGGCATTGTAGGACACCGCCTTGCTGCCGTCATCACGGGTATATTCCTTGCTCGGCTCAAGGATAACGATTTTCTGTGCGTCCTTGTTCACATAGATACGGCTCTGTTTCCAACTGGAATAGTCCTTGAGCTGCGTGGCTTCGGGCTTCTGTGCCGACACCAAGATGGCATTATTGACAGAGTAGCGGTCAAACCGCCCCTGCACATCAAGGTACTGGCGGAAGGCATCGCCGTCCGCTGCCATCTCGGTGCAGGTCGTGTCAATCAGCTCATACGCCGCCTTTCGTTCCGCCTGCTTCTGGGCAGCCCATTCCGCTTTGTCAAAGGGACGGCTGCCGCCGCTGAATACATCATAAATGCTCATAGCTGTTTACCTCGTTTCTTTGGATTTGGGTTTCTTTTTCTTCCTCTGGGGCTGCTTATGCTCCGTCTTTCCTGCGGGCTTCGCCCTGTCGGGAGATTTGTCTTTATCAAGGGCGGGGGACGCATCGGCTTCCTGCTCCTTTCGGCTTTCCTTGATTTTCCGCAGTTCTTCTCTGACGGACGGTTTTCCGTCCTTAGTCATAGTAGCCCCCTCTGCGGACTTCCTTGGCTGCTCTGAGATAGGCTCGGACAGAGGGGATTTTTCCGTCTTTGCCACCGAGGGGTTTGGGGCGTTTTCCTCTTTCTGCACGGGCTTTCCCATGAGGGCATCCAAGAGCTTGTCTTTCTCCGCTTTTTCCTGTACGCCGATTTCTGGCTCTGGCTGTCCGTCCTTTGTGTCCCTGCTTTTTTCCGCTTCGGTGACGATGGATGCGGTATCCACCGATGCAAGATTGAAACGCTCCACGATGCGGCTGATTTTCGATGCGTCCTCCGCACGGGCAATCACATCCACCTCCGCATTGGGGTCTTTGTTCTTACGGTCTGCAAGGACACAGTAGAGGACACCGTACTTTTTTGCTTCCTGCGTGAACTTGGCAAGGTCGGCATTCTTCACCGTAAATACCTTTAGCTCCTTGCCAGAACGTAGCATCGAGGTGAGCCTTGCCTTGCCCTTGGTTTTCTTTTCCTCTTTTAAGATGGAATAGAGCAGGATGGCGATGTTCTTCGCACCTGCCCCCGTGATTTTGGCAGCGACTTCAAATCCCTCCAAGCTCATTCGGACGATTTGCTCCGCCGCTTCGCCGCCTGTGTTCATGCTTCATCAGCTCCTTTCTTTGCTGTTCGTTTTCGTCTGCCCGTATGGTTTCTAATTTCTCTTTGAGAGTGCCGCTGCGGGCAAGGACACCCTCGCATAATCTGACCTCCTTTCGGATTGTTTTCAGCCGCCCCGTGATTTCGGAGATTTGAGCCTTGACCGCTTCTTTTTCTTCGCCGCTCACTCTGCGGCTCTGGGAGTAAAGCCCCTTACGCTGTTCGGTCAGCTCATCCATCTCCGTTTCAAGAGAGCCTTTATATGACAAAAGCTGCTCAGCCGTGTCAATGTGGTTGCGGCAGAGCAGCCTTGTTTCGTTTGTGATGGCTTCCATCTTCATAAGGTCGTCCTTTAGGAGATAATGAAGCCGTGCATAATTTTGTTTTCTGCCTTTTGGCAGGATACCGAGCTTGTAGCAGTAATGGAGATACAGCCCACGCAAGCCGCCCATTTTCTTGGCGTTCTTCAATGAGCCTTTGACCCGATAGACCTTGACCTGCGGCTGTGGCTCTGAAAAGCTCTGGAATTTGACCGCATAGGAATTTTCGCTGATACGCTCCATAATCCTGTCATTGGTGTATTCCTCTCCGAGCTTATAAAGCCGCTTGGGTCTTTGCCAGCCCTTACCGATAATCGTCCAATACTTGCGGTTGGGGTCAAAGTTTATGCGGTAGCCCATTTCTGCCAACTGGCGGTCAAAGTCTTTCAGCGTGAATGATTTGCTGATAGCTTCGTCCACCGCCTGTCTTGCAACATTATCCCTCGTGGGTCGCCCCTGCTTTTCGGCTTGGTAAAGGGCGTAGGGCTTTTTCTTGCCGCTTGGGTGTTCGATGACAGACAGGGCATACTCACGGCAAAGCTCATCGGAACGCTGACGGAGCAGCCGCAGATTTACTTTGTTGTCGTGGTAGTGCATACCGTCCGCAAAAGAAACAGAGTTCACGACAAAGTGATTATGCAGGCAGTCGGTATTCAGGTGGGTGGCAACGATGACTTGAAATCTGTCGCCCCACATTCGCTCGGCAAGTTTAACGCCGACCTCGTGTGCCTGCTCTGGCGTAACCTCACCGTGCTTGAAGCTCTGGAAACCGTGATAGCAGACAATCTCACTCGTATCGTTCCATTGGACTTTGGCAATCATCATTTCATCTCTGGCGGTGGTCGGGTCGCAATTTACACCTGTGACAAAGAAACGCTGCTCGGTCTTATTCTTATTAGTAGCGTACTCCATTACATCGACCATCGCCTGCAGGTCGGCTTCGGTGTATTTGGGGTTGGCGGTCTTTTCGGGATTTTCGGCATAGTCGATTGGGTGGTCGAGCCTGCCACGCACATCCCATATCTCGCAGACCGCCATTACGATGACCTGCGTGGAAGCAGATACCTTTTGCGAATGTCAATCTGAAACTCGTGCCATTTCCTTGCTTCCTCACGGAGCATCGGGGTATCCACAAAACCGAGGGCGTTTGCCTTAACCGCAAGCTGATTGATACGGTTGCCAATGGCGGACAGCTCACGCATCATTTTATAGAACTCTGGGTCGGGCTTCTCGCAGAGCTGATAGCCCCTTACCATTTCTCTTAAAAAGGCTTCTTTTGAGCGACCCGATTTTCGCACAATCTCATTAAGGTGTTCGGCTTCCTCCTCAGTCAGACGGAAAAGTATCTGCACATTTCTTTTTCGCATTGTCCTCTTCCTTTCTCTCGGAAAGTTTGTTTATCTGCAAGCAGCACATACACACAACACCGAACAGACCGCCGAGCATTGTGCCGATAATGAAAAATAAGAACTCACTCATTCTTGAACTCCTTTCTGTTCTCACGGGGTATTAGGGGCTGCCCCCTAACAAGCGAATTTGGCTAACCAAATTCAGTGCTTGGTAAGACATCTCATTCTTCGTGGTCGTCCTCGTACATACACTCACCGCACACGGGGCAGAAGTACGGACAGTCCGAACAATCCTCATTTTCCTGTAGTGTATTCTCGCCCGCAACGTCAAGACCGTCCTCGCTCTGCTCGGTAATATCGGCTTCGCCGCAGACAAAATCATCATCAGTAAAGTCGATAAGGTCTGTGTCGAACAGGATAATTTTTGTTTTTTCCTTTGCCTGTTCGGGGCTTTCTGCATAGACGGAAACGGTCTTTTGATAATGGGCGGTAAGGGTTACATCATACTTTTTCAATGGTTCATTCCTCGCTTTCAGCACTAAATTTTGATTTGGTTTCGGTGTCTTTCTGGTGAGAATCTACTACACAATCAACGGGCATCACTCCTTTCACGCTTGGGCATAGGTCTTGCAATTTCCAGATAGGACAACAAAAAATCGTTGAAGTCCTTGCCGACAGGCGGTGGATCATCAACGATTTTGTAGTCTTTCTGCAACAGTTCTTTCAAAGTAGCGGTACAAAGCCTGCCTACCTTATCATTATCCAGATGCAGAACTATGGTCTTAATTTGTGGATTGACACTCAAAAAAGTTGTGAGGGCTATGGGAATTTTGCTGTCCTTCATCTCTTTCTT
>ENA-UOJL01001616-UOJL01001616.1-human-gut-metagenome-genome-assembly--contig:-P47-NODE-1616-length-22489-cov-10.993715_pt1 | contig 22489 bp, 18 predicted proteins | sample MGYA00242347_ERZ723894 | MGnify/ENA metagenome assembly ERZ723894
ATGAGGTGGCTGTACTCGCGGTTCGCGGCAGATTTGTCCAGCCGGTCGCGGCAGCGATTTAATCGCCAGCATGCTGCCAAACCAGGCCGTAACAATGCCGCCCAAAACATCAAGCGAGTAATGCACGCCGAGGTACAGGCGCGAAAAGGCAACCATTACAGCCAGCAGCATAATGGGCAGGCCGAAAAATTTGGGCAGCAGTTTGTAATACACAAAGGCGCAGGCAAAGGCGGCGGTGGTGTGCCCGGAAGGAAAGGAGTAGCCAGAAGCGTGCGTAATAAGCGGAATAATCTGCGGCAGCATTTCAAACGGGCGCGGGCGCATAACGGCATTTTTTAAAATAACGTTGCTGATAAACGTGCTTAATACAAGCGCGGCAATGGCGGTTATGCCTGCGGTGCGCGTTTTGGAATTAAGGGCAAGAAGAATGCCTGTAAAAATCCAAAACCAGCCCAAATCGCCCAAAAAGCTGATGCCGCGCCAGAAGCTGTGCAGCGGTTCATAACGCAGGGCGTCCTGTATGTAAAGCAAAAGGCGTGTGTCAAGTTCTGCCAGGTAAGCCATCATCCTTCCTCCTTTCCGGCTGCGCCTTGTTTTTATTTTTATAATAACACATACAGATTAAATTAGTATTAAACTGCACGTTTTAAAATCTTGGCGATAAGTTTACAAACTTCAATCTGTACTATCGAAAGCAGGGAGAGCGCAAAAACAACAAACCACATATCGCAGCTTAAAGCGGTAAGTTTAAACGCTTGCTGCAAGACAGGTATTAGTAAAATGGCAGCCATCAATGCAACGCTGGCAGTAAAGCTCAGCCACAGCCAAGGGTTATGCCCTTCGGCACGTACCCAGATATATTCAGTGTTAGAGCGTTGGTTTAAAGAACGCAATAACTGCGAAAACGCAAGTACGCAAAACGCCATGGTTTGACCGACGGCGTGGCTTAATGTGCTGCTGCCGATATGGTAAGCCGTTAATGTAAGGATAGCCACAAAAATACCTTGTACAGCCACGCGGGTCAGCAAGTCTTTTTCAAACAGCGTGCCGCTTTTTACAGGTTTATGCTTCATTATATTTTTGCTTGCCGGGTCTACGCCTAATGCAAGCGCAGGCAGCGTGGCTGTGGCAAGGTTAACCCATAAAATGTGTACTGCTAAAAGCGGAGCGTTCCAGTTAAAAAGAGTGGCAATGAACAGCGTTGTAATTTCGGCAATGTTGCCTGCCAGTAAAAACTGAATTACTTTTTGTAGGTTGCGGTATACGCGGCGGCCTTCTTTAATTGCATAAGCAATAGTGGTAAAGCTGTCGTCTAAAAGTATCATATCCGAAGAAGTTTTAGCAACGTCAGTACCGGTAATGCCCATGGCAACGCCAATGTCGGCAGCTTTTAAAGCCGGGGAGTCGTTAACGCCGTCACCGGTCATGGCGGTAATTTCGCCGTTGCGTTTTAACGCTTGAATAATGCGCAGTTTATCGGTAGGGGATACGCGCGCAAAAACAGCAGCTTTTTTTACTGCAAGGTCAAGTTCAGCATCGGTCATGGCATTAAGCCTGCTACCGCTGATAATTTCATTGCCACTGTGACAGATGCCGAGTTCTTGGGCAATGGCAGCCGCCGTTATTTCGTGGTCACCTGTAATCATTATTGTGCGGATACCGGCTTCGCGGCAGGTACGTACGGCGGCGGCAACTTCTTTACGCGGAGGGTCTATCATACCGGCAATGCCGGTAAAGGTTAAAGTGTGTTCAAGATTTTCACTGCTGTTTTGCGGTACGGCAGTAAGCGTTTTACTGGCAAAACCAAGCACACGCAAAGCCTGCTGCGACATTTTAGTGGCAAGCGCAAGTATAGCTTCCTTGTCTTTATTTGTAATTGTGCGTACACCCTGTGCCGTTAAAATATGCGTGCACAGCGGAAGCATTTCATCTACAGCGCCTTTGGTATAAGCGGTAAGCTGCCCATTGATGTTATGTACCGTTGTCATGCGTTTGCGTGCGGAGTCAAACGGTTGTTCAAATAAGCGAGGGTATTTATTCTCTAAATCATCATGGTTAACGCCAAATTTTTGAGCCAGGTAAATTAACGCACCTTCCGTTGGGTCGCCGATAATTTCACCTTTGCGGTCAGGGTCGAAGCTGGCGTCATTACAAAGTGCGGCGGCAAAAATAAGTTCGCGGTAAACTTCGGGGTGCTTCATAGCTGCGGCATCAGCTTCTACGGCAGTTTGTTTGTTAAAATCGCCGTTCATGGCAAGCTGCGTTACTGTCATTTTGTTCAGCGTTAATGTGCCGGTTTTATCCGTACAGATTACGGTTGCGCTGCCGAGTGTTTCAACGGAGGGGAGTTTGCGTACCAGTGCGTTCTTTTTAGCCATACGTTGTACGCCCAGTGCCATTACGATGGTTGCAGTTGCGGGCAAGCCTTCCGGGATAATGGAAATAGCAAGCGAAACGGCAATTAAAAACTGCGGTACCAGCGGTCTGTCATAAAATGCGCCAAGTGCGAAGATGAGCACGCAAACGATAAGGCCCGCTATGGTTAATGCTTTACCGGCGGCATTCAATTTGCGTTTCAACGGTGTGTCAAATTCGTTTTGTCCGTCCAGTAATGCGGCAATGCTGCCTACTTCGGTGTGCATACCGGTAGCAGCAGCAATACCAGTGGCTCGCCCATAGGTTACAATGCCAGAAGCATAAGCCATATTAACACGGTCGCCAAGAGGGCACTCTTCTTTAAGTATGGCGGCAGCGTCTTTCGTGGAGGCTACGGATTCGCCGGTCAAAGAAGCTTCCTGTATTTGCAAATTAACGCTGTCAATCAGGCGCAGGTCGGCGGGAACCATATCGCCGTCTCTTAAAAACACAATGTCACCGGGTACGACTTCTTTTGCCGGTATAACGCTTTCTTCGCCATCGCGCAGTACGCGCGCTGTGGGTGCTGATATGCCGCGCAGCGCTTCAAGTGCGGATTGTGCCTTTTTCTCCTGTACAATACCAATAAAAGCATTAACTATAACGATAGTAAAAATTACTGCCGCTTCAATCGTTTCGCCAAGTAAAAATGATAATCCTGCGGCGGCGACAAGAATCAATACCATCGGGTCGGTAATTTGTTCTTTAAGCATCGCCGTAATAGCTTTTGGCGGCCTGGCTTTAAGCTCGTTGTAACCGTACTGTTTCAGGCGTTCTGCTGCCTGCACATCGCTAAGCCCTTCAGCAGAACCTTGCAAGGTGTGGTAAACTTGTTCTAAATTTTGTGCGTGGGTGTTTTTACTGTGATAATCCATAAAGGATTCATCACTCCTTTCATAAATTTAATTTTATTTTGCACGCTTGCGCGCCTTATACAGACAAAAAGGCATAGCCCGCAGTCCTTACGGACGCAGGTTATGCCTTAAAAAACGTATTTTTAAATTGTCGGCACCGTTCTTTCGGTGAGGGTCACTGTCGTTAGAGGCAGTCATTGTAATTTTCCTTTCCAAATACGTGGAGAAACTAAATAGTAAATCTTATTGGTTGTATGTTAGCATAGCTTTACTCTCTTGTCAAGACAGCAAAGGTGAATTTTTTGATGCTTTAGCTATATGTTATGTTCGTTTTTAGTGAACAATTTGCATTATGGTGCGTAGTTAATATTTGTGCGGCTATGTATAATCAATAAAATAAAAGTACGACACAGTGAAATGCGGCATTGGGTTTTTAGCAATATTTAATAAGAAAAACGGTAAAAATAAAAGCAAATATTCATAGCAGGCAGGTATTTTTTGCCTGCATATTGAATTATTATACGTTGAGTCTTACGGGAAGAGGTGAGATTATGCTTTTAGGTATAGATGTTGGCGGCACTTTTACGGATGCCGTTTTGGTAGATAACGGTGCGGTGCATGCGCAGGCCAAGCGCCCTACAACGCACGGCGAGGTGCTGCGCGGCATACTGGCGGCGCTGGATGCCGTTATGGACGGCGCGGACGCGGCAAGGATTGAACGCGTGGTTATAAGCAGCACCATTGTTACCAATGCGCTTACGGAAGGCAAAACGCAGCCGGTGTTTCTGGCAGTTATGACCGGCCCCGGCATGAACGTAAAGGGATGCTTTCCGGTAGAGCCGTATTTGGTAAGCGGCTATGTTGACCACCGCGGCAAAATTGCGGCACGCACCGAGTTTAACAAGCACTACGGGCTTTTGGATAAACATTCCGGCGTGCAGGTAGCGGCGGTAAGCGGCAAATTTGCTGTGCGCAACCCCGAAAACGAATATGTGCTGGCGCACGAATTAAAAAAGAGCGGTTATAAAAAAGTATTTTTGGGTTCGGAGCTCAGCGGCGAGCTGAATTTTATACGCCGCACCAACAGCGCGTATTTTGCGGCGGCAGTGGATAAAACCTTTGAAGCTTTCGGCAAGCAGGTGGAATGGGCGCTGAAGGAGCGCAATATTACCGCGCCGGTGCAGATTTTAAAGGCCGACGGCGGTACGCTGCCTTTGGAGGCGGCGCTTAAACAGTCTGTTGAAGCGGTATTTACAGGCCCGGCGGCAAGCGTGCTGGGCATTGAAGCGCTCGGCGCGGCGCCGGAGGGCAAGTGTATTTCGCTTGATGTTGGCGGTACCACAACCGATATTGCCTTTTGGGATAACGGCGAGCCGCTTTTGGGTAAAAAAGGCGCAATGATTGGCAAGTACCCGACGGCGGTGCGTTCTTTCCATATGCGCAGCGTGGGTATTGGCGGCGACAGTGCCATAACCAAACTGCCGCAGGGTTTTAAGGTTGGGCCGGAGCGTGCCGGGCGCGCGGCAGCGTTAGGCGGCGCGGCGGCAACTTTGGCTGATGCGCTGATTGTGCTGGGGCTTGCTTCGTTCGGCGATGCCGGTGCTTCCTTTAAGGCTTTGGGCGCATTGTGCCACGAAGGCGAATCGCCTGAAATGGCGGCGCAGGCTGTTTTGGACGCGGCACTGGACGTTATTGAAAACGCTATTAAAGATATGCTGCACGAGTGGAGCATTCAGCCTGTTTACACGGTAAGCGATGTTTTAAGCGGCAGCGATTTTATCCCGCAGCAGCTTGTAGGAGTCGGCGGCGGTGCGCCGGGTCTTATTCATGCTCTTGGCAGGCGCATGGGGCTGCCGGTTGTAATTCCGCCCGGCGGCATGGTGGCAAACGCCATCGGTGCTGCACTGGCACGGCCGACAGTGGCGGCAAGCCTGCGCGCCGATACTACCGAAGGTTATTATTTAATTCCGGAAAGCGGCAAACGGGAACGCCTGCCCAAACGTTTTAACATGCAGGCGGCAGAAGAAATTTTAAGTGCCTGGCTGCACGAAAAAGCAGGCGGCTGGCAGATGGAAAGCAGTGAAACCGAAGTTATCAGCCGCGAATATTTCCGCACGGTGCACGGCTATTATGATACCGGCGAAATTATTTACCTGCGCATGCAGCTTAAACCCGGCATTTTGTATAAAATTACCGGCAGGGAGGTGGCATTTTGAAACAGGCAAATTTAGGACTGATATTTTTCCCGGCTTTTGACTGGATGATCAGCCCCGGGCACCCGGAGCGCCAGGAAAGGCTGTTATATACGCGCGACCAGCTGACGGAAGAAGGGCTGTTTGACCGCCCGGAAATACGCGAATACCGCCTGCGCATGGCGGAAATTAACGATTTGCAGCGCGCCCACGTTGGTGTGCCTTCAATAGCAAAGCTGATTACGCCTGCACATCTTGCCTCTGCCGGAGGGTGCATGACGGCGGCCGACGCTGTAATGAGCGGCGAAGTTAAGCGTGCGTTTGCGCTTGTTCGCCCGCCGGGACACCACGCCATGCGTATAGTGCATGGCATCCGCGGTTTTTGTACCATTAATATTGAAGCCGTAATGGTTGAATATTTACGGAGCCGCTACGGCATTAAAAAAATTGCCGTTGTCGATACGGATGTACACCACGGCGACGGCAGCCAGGATATTTTTTACCACGACCCCAACGTGCTTTATATTTCGTTCCATCAGGACGGGCGCACGCTGTACCCGGGCACGGGCTTTCCGGATGAAGCAGGCAGCCCGGCGGCGTGGGGCTATAACATCAACTTGCCGCTTTTACCCGGCAGCGGCGATAAGGAAATACACCGCCTGTTTGACGGGCTGATAAAACCGATACTGGACGATTTTGAGCCGGAACTCATCATTAATTCTGCCGGGCAGGATAACCATTTCAGCGACCCGCTCGCTTCCATGAGCGTTACGGCGCACGGCTACGCGGCACTGGCAGATAAATTAAAAGCGGATATTGCCGTTTTGGAAGGCGGCTATTCTATCGAAGCGGCGCTGCCTTATGTTAACACCGGCATAATTCTTGCCATGGCAGAGATGGATTACAGCAAGGTTATTGAGCCAGACATCAGCGCCCTGCGCAGGCCCGACCCGCGCTGCATGACGCGCGTGGAGCAGCTTATTGAGCAGGTGGGCAACATCTGGCGTACCCGCAGGGATGTTGGCAGAATGCTGCTGGATAAATGCGGCGGCAAATGGCAGCGGCGCAAGGGAATTTATTATGACGAAGAAGGCATCCGCGAGGAGCAGCTGGAAACGGCGCACTACTGCAAAAACTGCAGCGGTTATATAACTGTTGCCACTAATGCGCGCGGCACCCGTTACGGCGACCAGAGCGCTTATGTGGTATGCCTTTTGCGCGATACCTGTGAAAAGTGTAAAAAAGCGGCTTATGATGACGCACTGCGCGCCAAACAAAGCTGTGAATATAAATATATTTTACTGCAGCACCCCGATACGGGCGTTGTGGAAACAATTTAACGGAAGATTGGAGTTTATAAAGTGAAAGAAATTGTAATAGCTACAAGCAACCCGGGCAAACTGGAAGAATTTAAGGAAATGTTAAAAGATATGGAGGTTGAACTGCATTACCTTGCCGAATGGCCCGGCATTGAAGCACCGGAAGAAAACGGGCGCACTTTTGCCGCCAATGCGCGTTTAAAAGCAACGTACTATGCCAAGGCAACCGGCATGACCTGTATTGCCGACGACAGCGGGCTTGAAGTGCAGGCGCTGGACGGCGAACCGGGCGTGCGCAGTGCGCGCTACGCCGGCGATAAGGCAACCGACAAGGAAAACAACGATTTACTTTTGGCAAATATGAAATTGCAGGTTAAGCGTACCTGCCGTTTCCGCTGCGCTTTGTGCGTGGCTGACGCCGCAGGCAAGGTGCTTGTGGAAACGGACGGCATCTGTGAAGGCATGCTGCTGCATGAACCCTTGGGCAATAACGGCTTTGGGTATGACCCGCTGTTTTGGTCTACCGAGCTGCACATGGGCCTTGGCGAAGCAACGCCGGAAGAAAAAAATAAAATCAGCCACCGCGGCAAAGCCGTTAAAAAACTTATTGCCAACTGGAAGAAAATAAAATGAAAATAGGTTTAACCGGAGATACTCACGGAAGCATGCAGAACCTGCGCCGCGTTATTGCTGCCGCCCCGCCGGTTGAACAGTGGCTGCATACCGGCGATTACGCGCGTGACAGCCTGTACCTTAAAAGCCAGACCGGGCTTGAAGTAACGGCTGTGTGCGGCAACTGCGACGCTGGCGAAACGGATTTTAACGTAGACGAATTTTTATATTTGCAGGGCTTTAACATCTGGCTGGCTCACGGTCACCGCTATCTGCATGGCGGCAGCCCGCAGGAACTGGTGTGGTGGGCGCACCGCCTGGAGGCGGACATTGTTGTTTTCGGCCATACGCATGTGCCGCTTGTAAAATGGTACGGCGATGTGCTTTTGGTTAACCCCGGCAGCCCTTCGCGCCCGCGCAGCATGGAAGGCCCCACCTTTGGCGTGCTGACGCTTAACGAAGGTGAAAAACCGTCCGCAGAAATAATACGCCTTGCAAAGCCGTAAATTAAATGCTTGCTCTTTTAAAAACAAAGTGTATAATATAAATATATAGTATACACTAAATAAAAACAGAGGGGAGTAATTTGTTATGTCTTTTGTAGAAGATGCGTTGAAGTTTCATGCTGAACATAATGGCATGCTTGCTGTGGCAAGCAAGGTGCCGCTTAATAACCGCGAGGATTTGGCACTGGCTTATACGCCGGGCGTTGCCGAACCCTGTAAAGCCATTAAGGAAAATAAGGAACTTTCGTTTGAATATACCTGCCGCGGCAACACGGTTGCCATTGTAAGCGACGGCACGCGCGTGCTGGGGCTTGGCGATATAGGCCCGGAAGCGGCAATGCCTGTTATGGAAGGCAAGGCCGTGCTGTTTAAAACCTTTGGCGACGTTGACGCCATTCCTATCTGCATTGACACCAAAGACCCGGAAGAAATTATTGAAACGGTACGCCGCTTGCAGCCGACTTTTGCAGGCATTAACCTTGAAGATTTTTCTTCTCCGAAATGTTATGAAATTGAAGACCGCCTGCGCGAAATCTGCGACATTCCGGTATTCCACGACGACCAGCACGGCACCGCCATTGCGTGCCTTTCTGCCGTTATGGGCGCTTTGCGTTATGTAAAAAAAGATATTAAAGACGTTAAAGTTGTTGTAAACGGCTGCGGCGCCGCCGGTTCTGCCATCGGCAGGCTGTTTGTAAGCTTGGGCTTTCCGAATGTAATTATGGTGGAACGTGTGGGCGCTTTGTATAAAGGCATTGATGCCAAGCTGGATAAAATTCAGCGTTACCTTTCGGAGGTTACCAACCCGAACATGGAAAAGGGCACGCTGGCAGAGGTTGCCAAAGGCGCGGACATTCTTGTAGGTGTATCCGGCCCGAACCTGTTTACCAAAGAAATTATCTCCGGCATGGCGGATAAAGCCATTGTTTTTGGGCTTGCCAACCCCGTGCCGGAAACGAGCTACGAAGCCGCCATTGCAGCGGGTGCGGCAGTTGCCGGTACAGGGCGCAGCGACAGCCCGAACCAGGTTAACAATGTAACGGTGTTCCCGGGCGTGTTCCGCGGCGCCATTGACGTGCGTGCAAGAGCCATTAACGAAGAAATGAAGGTTGCGGCGGTTTACGCCATTGCCAACCTTATTGACGAAAAAGACCTGCGCGCCGATTACGTTGTGCCGGACGCTTTTGACCCGCGCGTTGCGCCTGCAGTTGCCGCAGCGGTTGCCAAAGCCGCTATGGAAACCGGCGTAGCTCGCGTAAAAGTTGACTCTGAAGTTGTACGCGCCAATGCTTTAAAACGCATTGGCAGATAAGGAGCGGCCATGCGCGAATTAAACATTAAAGAAATTACGGCAGCCGTTGCCAAACTGTGCTGCGACGCCTGCTACTATCTGCCGCAGGATTTGCTGGAAAAATTTAAAGCCTCCCGCGATACGGAAGAATCGCCGTTAGGCAGGGAGGTTTTGGAAACCATTATTGAAAACGCGGAACTTGCCGCACGTAAAGATGTGCCCCTGTGCCAGGATACCGGGCTTGCCGTGGTGTTTCTGGAAATAGGGCAGGAAGTGCATTTTACCGGCGGCGCATTGGAAGAAGCCGTTAACGCCGGTGTGGCGGAAGGCTATACAAAAGGTTATCTGCGCAAGTCTTCCGTTGATGACCCGCTGTTTGAACGCAAAAACACGCAGGATAATACGCCTGCCATTATTCATACCCGCCTTGTGCCGGGCGATAAAGTAAAAATTACCGTTGCACCCAAAGGCTGCGGCAGCGAAAACATGGGCGCCATGAAAATGTTAAAGCCCGCCGACGGAGTGCAGGGCGTAATTGATTTTGTGCTTGATACCGTGCGCAAAGCAGGCCCGAACCCCTGTCCGCCGGTAACGGTTGGCGTCGGTATCGGCGGCAATATGGAAAAATGCGCGCTTCTGGCCAAATATTCGCTGACGCGCCCCATCGGTGAGCACAACAGCGATGAACGCTATGCAAAACTTGAAGAAGAACTTTTAGAGCGCATTAATAAAACCGGCATCGGCCCTGCGGGGCTTGGCGGCACAACCACTGCCGCTGCCGTAAATATTGAGTACGCACCGACGCATATCGGCGCGCTGCCGGTGGCCGTAAACCTTAACTGCCACGCTGCACGCCGTGCGTATGCCGTATTGTAAGGGGGCGCAGAAATGACGGACGCAAAAATTAAACACATTACCACGCCCTTAACGGCAGAAACTATAAAAGACCTGCACGCCGGTGACGTTGTGCGCATAACCGGCCCTGTTTACACCGCGCGCGATGCTGCGCACAAGCGTATGACGGAAGCAATGGCCGAAGGCAGGCCGCTGCCGTTTGACATTAAGGGGCAGGTTGTTTATTACGTTGGCCCTTCACCCACCAAACCGGGCGAAATTGTTGGCAGTGCCGGGCCGACCACCAGCGGGCGTATGGATAAATACACACCGGCGCTGATTGCCGAAGGCATGCGCGGCATGATTGGCAAAGGCCTGCGCGGCAAAGAAGTTGTTGAAGCCTGCGTTAAATACGGCGCAGTGTATTTTGTAGCCGTTGGCGGTGCGGCGGCGGTAATTTCCCAGTCCATTAAAGGCGAAGAAATGATTGCCTATGAAGATTTGGGGCCGGAGGCCATCCGCCGTTATGAAGTGGAGGATTTTCCTGCTATTGTGTGCATAGATGCCGAAGGCAACGATTTTTATAAAGTCGGCATTGCCAAATACAGCAAGGAATAACAGTATATTAAACAATAAACCGGCTTTGGCCGGTTTTTGTTTTGCGTAAATTAAGCGCGCCAATAAAATGTTAATTTATTTACAATTTACAGTAAAATTTGCTGCGTGCGCCATAAAGCGTAAACAAAGCTGTAAAAATTGTAAAATTTTGTTGACAATATCTTGCGATTGCTGTATTATAATTTCATCTTAATAAACACACTCTTATCGAGAGCGGTTGAGGGACAGGCCCAATGAAACCCGGCAACCAGGCTGTGCCATGGTGCTAACTCCTGATAGATGAGAGGAAAGTAAAGTATATGCTCTTTCCTCGGAAAGAGCTTTTTTATTGCTTTCGTTATTTCCAGTAAGTAGTGTGTAAAATTTAAAAGGAGAGATGTAAAGATGAAAAAAATCCTGTTAGTCCTTTGCTCCGTTTTGGTGCTGGCCCTTTTAATTGCCGGCTGCGGCGGCAGCGAAACCAAATCCGAAGGCGGCAAAACCGTGCTGAAAGTTGGCGCAACCCCGGTGCCCCATGCAGAGCTTTTAAACTTTGTTAAACCGCAGCTTGCCAAAGAAGGCGTTGACCTGCAAATTATCGAGTTCAGCGATTATGTAAAACCGAACCTTTCTTTAAATGACAAGGAAATTGACGCTAACTTCTTCCAGCATATTCCTTATCTTGAAGAATTTGCCAAAGAACGCAACATGCCGCTTGTTACCTTAACCAAAGTACATATTGAGCCTATGGGCATTTATTCCACAAAATACAAATCTCTTGACGAACTGCCGCAGGGCGCAAAAATTGCCATTCCTAACGACCCGACCAACGGCGGCCGCGCACTGATGCTTCTGCAAAGCGCCAACCTTTTAAAACTTAAAGACGGCGTAACCATTACCGCTACCCCGGGCGACATTGTAGACAACCCCAAAAACATTGAAATTGTGGAAATCGAAGCAGCTCTCCTGCCGCGTTCCATGAACGATGTTGATTATTCCGTAATCAACTCCAACTTTGCAATGGAAGCAAAACTGAACCCGGTTAAAGATTCCCTCTTTACCGAACCTAAAGAATCTCCGTACGCTAACGTAGTTGCAATCCGCAAAGGCGATGAAAACCGCCCCGAACTGCAAAAACTGGCTAAAGCCCTCACCAGCCCCGAAGTTAAAAAATTCATTGAAGAAACCTACAAAGGCGCTGTTGTACCGGCATTTTAATTGCTGTTAAAACTTTAAAAGCTAATAAGCTAAAACGTACAATAAAAATCCCACGGAATTTTCCGTGGGATTTTTGCGTATATGTGCCCAAGAAGGTTTTATGTTATAATAAAAAGTAAGATTAGAATGTTTTGAGCGGTTGAGCAAGAAGGTTATATATTATGAAAACAAACAAAAAACTTTTAAGTTTAATAGCTTTAAGCCTGCTTTTGGCAAAACCGTATAACGCATTTGCAGCTGACGCCGACAGCTTTAGAACGGACGAATATAAAGCTATGGGCGAAAACGTGCTTGATTTGGTAAACGCCGCCGCTGCTTATGCGCAAGGTTACACCGGCAAGGGCGTAACGGTTGGTGTTGCGGACGTGGGCATTGTTAATTTCAGCCATCCGGAATTTAGCGGCAAAACCGGCAGCGGCGTAGTATTTGATGGATTGGAAAGTACGGAGGTTCCATTAACGTGGGAGAATGTTTACCATCCAACTCCTGTAGCCAGTATAGCGGTAGCAGATAAAAATGGTTTTGGCATGCACGGCGTTGCTTATGATGCCGATGTTGCCAGCAGTTCGGTTATGGGGCATTATTATGGCGGTGGAGGCTTTGAATCTAGTAATAGTTTTTATGATAATTATTTAACTAATCCCGATATAAAAATAATCAATAATTCATGGGGATCTAGTCTCTATTTATTAGATGAAAAAGATTTTAACGAAGGAATAACGTATTTTCAAAGTGATATAGCTAATTTTGAGATAGAAAAAGCTGTTAATAATGATAAATTGCTGATATTTGCTGCTGGTAACAGTGGGCATTTAACTGCGGCTATTGAAAATAATTTGGATGTTTTAACCGGCGATAAAGCGTTTAATGATAATATCATCACGGTAACGGCAGCCAAGGCAAACAGCTTTACAAAGAATGCTAACGGCGGTTTTGACGTAGAAAGCGACGCCATAGCAATTTGGTCTGACCTTGCCATGTATAACGAAGATACAACTTTAAGCGCGCCGGGGTGGAATATAATTTCTGCTAATGCTGATTTTGCAGCAAGTGGAGAATATTATTCTTATAGTTACGGTACATCTATGGCAGCGCCAATAGTTACTGGCGTAGGCGCGCTTGTGCAGCAGGCGTTTCCGTATTTAAGTGGTAAACAGATTGGCGATGTGCTTTTAAGTACGGCTAATAACGATATAACTGCTAATAACGATATAACTAATGAAGATAGTTATTTTATAACCCGTCAATCGGACTATGATGAGAACGACAATGAGATTTTAAGTTTAAATGTTTTATATACTGGTAGTGTTGATTCAAGCAACGTAGAGAATTATATTTTTAAATATTTTGATAGCCATAGAGATGATTTTATAATGTTCATGGCGCAAAGCGAAGATGATTATTTGAAATTAAAAGAGATTGATAATCAAGATGAGTTAATGGAGTATTTAGATAATAAAAAAATTAGTTACGCTGTGTATAATAACGTTCCCTTAGACGTTATCTTCGGTCAGGGAATAGTCGATGCAGGTAAAGCCGTTAACGGCCTGGGTGCGATAAACGTGCGGCGCTTGGATAAGAGTGATATCAGTGAAAATTATACTGTGCAAGGAAGGTCTGAAAAACAAGCGTTATATACAGTCGATACGCAGGGTTATAACTCTGTTTGGAGCAATAGTATCGGAGAAATCCGCGCGGGGTACATTGCCAAAAATCCGCTTGGCGATGATAAGATAGATTTTGACGGCGCTGATAGTGACATAAAAGATTTACACGACCGCTGGGTATTTTATACAACTAATAGTTTTGATGATAATCCTGTTGATAGTGAAAACTACAACTGGATGGTTAAGCATTATATGGACCAGTATAATCAGCAGGTTGCAGCTTCCGGACTTGCCGGTTTGCACGCAGGATTATACAAAACCGGCGAGGGCATTTTAGCGCTGACGGGCAAGAACACCTACAAAGGCGCGAGTATCGCTGCAGGCGGCACCTTGCAGATTGACGGCAGCGTGGCAGGCGATGCGTACAGCGAAGGTACAGGCACTATTGCAGGCAGCGGCATAATTAGCGGCAGCTTGTATAACAACGGTGCAGTCGAAGCAGGCAGTTGGGACGCTGTAAGTGATAAAGACGGTATAATAACGCTGGAAGTCGGCGGCGATTTTAATGGTAACGGTGTAATCAGCGTTAATACGGACGGTACAAACTATGCTCAAATTGCCGTAACAGGTGATGCCGATGTAAGCGGCATGAGCCTGAAAGCAGGTGCTTTTGCCGCACCGGGCGTAACAGGCACGATTTTAACGGTTGGTAAAAACGATGATAATTCTATCTTAAAAACTTTAGCAATAACTGATACGGAAAACAGCATAACCGGTGCGGAAAGTTTAAATACTGATTTCAGCGGCATGTTAAACGGCAAAGTAACAAACACTGGTACTAAATTAGAACTTACAACATCAATCAGCAATAACGCCGGTATAGACGGCGCACGTTTTAACGCCTTTAACGGCTTGTACAACAACTTAAACGCAGAAGAAAAACAGGAAATGCAGCGTTTGTATGCGCTGGATAAAGGCAGCTTAAATAATGCAGTAAACGAACTGAGCCAAAGCGAAAGCATGCACATGGAACTTGCACGTGATGCTATCCAAAATCGCGATGTGCGCCAGGCAGTAAGCCGCCAGCAGCACCTTGACCGTGATGAAGGCTTGTGGGCAATAACCGGCAAAAACTGGGGCGAAACGGATGGCGGCATTACCCGCCACAGCTATAACCTTACTTTAGGCAAGGATTTTTATAATACCGATAACGCCTACGCAGGCGCTCTGTTTGCTTACAGCGATAACAGCATAGGCGGCAATAGCGCCGACGGCGAATACAAAAAACTACAGCCTTGGCATTTATGGCGGCAGCAAAAACAGCCCCGGCACGGTAACAGGCTATGTAAGCTACGGCGTTCAGGATAACGAACTTACCCGTCATCTCGGAAGTGCATTCAGCCACAGCGGAAGGGCAAGCAAGCTGGAAAGCGACTATGACAGCAGCGTCATCGGCATGGGCGTAAAATATGCTTATGATTTACACTACGGCAAAGAAGGCTGGCATGTAAGCCCGTATGCAGCAGTTGATTACGCGCATTACAAACAGGACAGGTTTACAGAACGCGGCAGCGTATATGGCGTGCACAGCGGCGGCTTTAGTGATAACTACTTAACAGGCGAACTCGGTTTTGACTTTAACCGTGAGGAAGAAAACGGCAAATATGGCTTCAGCCTGGCGTATAAACGCATATTAGAAGGAGATACGCTTGACGCAGACTTTGCCTTTGCCAAAGGCGGCAATAGTTTTGGCGTGCAAAGCTTTGACGGCAGCAAAAACCACATAGTAGCATCGGCGTACATAAGCACCAAGCTGAGCGATAAATGGGAAATAGGCGGCACGCTGCTGCACGACTGGAGCGGTACCGACCGTGACTTAAGCGCGGCAGTAAACCTTAATTATTATTTTTGATTGATGATATATAATTGAAAACATTTAATCAGATGAGCCCTGTGCGGTAAGCATGGGGCTTTTACTTATGTAAATTTAACCCCGGCGTTTTTTACTGTTTTAAATAAGTGCACAAACACTGATTAAGTTCACTGTTTTTATTATATTCTTTACACTTGTTTGCAAAATTTTCAAAAGTTCACAAAAATTTACGGTTTTTATTGACATAAAAGAATTTTGGTGATAAATTTCAAGCTATATTATTATTTTATTTTAAGGGAAAGAGGTAAGTATCATGACAGGATTAATGTTGTTAGGTATCGCATTAGTCGTGTGTGCATGCGGCTATTTTATCTACGGCCGCTGGCTTGTAAGACTGTGGGGCGTAGATCCCAATGCAAGAACACCGGCTTATGTGCATGAGGACGGCAACGACTACGTTCCCTCCTCCAAATTTACGGTTTTTGCGCATCAGTTTTCGTCCATCACGGGCGCAGGCCCTGTAACTGGCCCGATTATTGCCGCTATGTTTGGCTGGGCGCCGGTAATGCTGTGGCTGATGATTGGCGGCATCTTCTTCGGTGCCGTGCAGGATTTCACCGCGCTGTACGCTTCCGTTAAAAACGAAGGCAAATCTATGGGCATGCTTATTGAACAGTACATCGGCAAAACCGGCAAAAAAATGTTCCTTTTGTTCTCGTGGCTGTTTACCCTGCTTGTAACCGCCGCTTTTGCGGATATTGTTGCCAGCACTTTTAACGGCTTTAAGGCAGACGGCGGCCTTGCAACGCCTAATGCTGCTGCGGCTTCCATTTCGATGCTGTACATTGTTGTTGCCATTGCCTTCGGCTACTTTTTAAAGAAATGCCCTCTGGCAGAAGGCCCGAAACTGGCAGTTGCCATTGTTTTGATGATTGCCATGCTGTGGGCAGGCATTGAATACCCGCTGTATTACGATAAAACAACCTGGCTTTATGTAGTTTTTGCTTATATGTTTATGGCGGCAGTAATGCCGATGTGGCTTTTAATGGAGCCGCGCGATTATTTAAGCGTATTTTTGCTTTTAGGCATGATTGCCAGCGGCGTTATCGGTGTTATCTTTACCAACCCGTCCATTGAGCTGCCTGCGTTTAACGGCTTTGTTGTAAACGGTCAGCCGCTGTTCCCGATTCTGTTCATCACCATCGCGTGCGGCGCGGTATCCGGCTTCCACAGCCTGGTATCTTCCGGCACTTCTTCCAAAACCGTTTCCAACGAAAAAGACATGCTCTTTATCGGTTACGGTTCCATGCTGATTGAATCCATCCTCGCCATTGTATCCTTAATCGTTGTCGGCGCTGCCGCTACCGGCGGCGTAATGCCTAAAGGCACGCCGTTCCAGATTTTTGCGGGCGCTGTCGGCGGCTTTATGGGTATGTTCGGCCTTTCCACCCACGTTGCCACCTGCGTAATTACCATGTGCGTATCCGCACTTGCTCTTACCACGCTCGATTCCGTTGGGCGTATCGGCCGTATGTGCTTCCAGGAACTTTTCACATCCGGCAAACCGGAAGAAATGAGCGGCCTGCAGAAAGTTTTAACCAACAAATATTTTGCAACCGTTATCACCCTGTTCTTCGGTTATCTGCTCTGCCTGGGCGGATATATGAACGTATGGCCGCTGTTCGGCGCGGCCAACCAGCTGTGCGCAGCGCTGGTATTCATTTCGCTTTCGGTATTCCTTAAAGTTACCGGCCGCCAGGGCTGGATGCTTTATGTGCCGATGGGCTTTATGTTTGCTGCAACCATGAGCGCGCTTGCCATGAGCATTTACGGCATTGTCAATAAACTCGTTACCGGCGCACCGTTTGGCATGCTTACCGACGGTTTGCAGCTTGTTGTTGCCATTGCCCTTATTATTCTGGCACTTTTAATTGCCACCAACGGGCTTAAAACTTTGTGCGGCAGCAAAGCCGGAAGCAAAAATGAAACCGCAAACGCATAATTAAATGTAAAAATTTTGTGGCGCAGCCTGTAATACGCACGGGCTGTGCCTTTTTATGCGATTATTTTTTTACTGCATACTGTTTTTTTAATCTGAAGTGTGTTAGAATTATTACATAGCCATTTTATCTTGGGAGGTAAGAGAATGAAAAAATTATTTAATCTGTTAATGGTAGCCCTGATGGCTGTATGTTTTGCTGTTCCCGCTATGGGCAAAGCCGAAGCCGCTAAAGTTGTAGTACTTCCTCTGGTTAACAACTCCGGTTCCGAAACCGCAGGCCAGATTTATATCAGCGGCGCTATTCAGCTGTTCGATTATCCTGAATACGAACTGCTTGAAAATGACGCTACCAACGATGCTATTGCAGCTGAAAACATTGGTAAAGACGGCGCTTCCAAAGACGCTATGGTACGCATTGCCAAAGCATCCGGTGCAGACCTTGTTGTCGGCATGGTTCTTGATACCTGCGAAGACAACCCGGTATTCCCGAGCGCAGAACGCATTCTGAAACTTGACATCACCGGCAAAACCTATGCTTACAGCGCAGTTAACGGTAAGTTCTATGAACACCGCATTTATGAGGACAAAGAAATCGACGAAACCCTTACCAGCCGCTGGGATTGGGTAAGCGAAGAATTTGGCCGCTGCGTAACCCGCGAAATGAAACGCGTTGACAAAGCATTCATGGAAAACGACTTTTAATTAACGGCTGATATTCGGGCTCCTGCTTTTGGGCAGGGGCCTTTTTATTTTGCAGGTGGAAAAAATTATGTCTATATGGTAAAATTAAATGATAGAGTCAGCTTTATCTTAACGGAATTATTATATAGACAGGAGGATGGCACTTTGAATAATGACCTCCATATAGTTTTGGACAGCATTGCTTCCGCTGCGGAAACTCCGCTGGCGCATGACGCACGCTGCCATATTTTGCAGCTTATTTTCCGCCATAAAGCGGTTGAATGGCGCGACGGCGAAAAAACGCCGGAAGAAATGTTTAAAATGGTGAAGGAAAGCGGCGAACTGCCGAAAACTTCGCAGCCGCCTGTGGGCGAGTTTTTGGATTTGTTTACGAGCCTTGCCGAAGAAGAAAAGAAAGTTATAGGTATTTTTGTAGACAGCGTTTTAAGCGGAACTTACCATACTGCCTGCATGGCAGCGCGGCAGGTAATGCAGGAAATTCCCGGTGCCGATATCCGCATTTTCGACAGCCTTACGGCGGCAACGCCCATCAGCGCACTGGCGCTTGATATTTTGAAAAAGGCCGATGAAGGCGCTGGTATGGATGAACTGGAAGCGTTTATTAACGGCGCCATTGCACGCACGGAAACCTGTTTTTCGGTAAATACGCTGGAATATTTGCAGAAGGGCGGGCGCATAGGTGCTGTTGGCGCGCTGCTCGGAAGTCTTTTGGGCATACGCCCGGTAATAACTTTGGATAAGGAAGGCAAACTTGTTGTTGCCGCCAAATGCCGCACCCGCAGCAAGGTGCTTAACACAATGCTTGAAATTTCTTCTTCGCACGGAGAGCTTGAAAGAATCTGCATTGCCCATGAAGGCGCGGAAAAAGATGCCGAATATCTTTACGGAGAAATGACAAAGCGTTATCCCGGTGTGCCGGTACTGATGACAGGCATCGGCGCTGTTTTGGCCACCCATTTGGGGCCAGGCTGCATAGGGCTTTTTGTACGTACCAAAGAATAAATCCGGCGCGGCCGGAAAATAAAAAGGCGGGGCTATCTGCCATAATCAAGGAGTGAAGATGAACTTAACACAGACGGCTGTAATTAACGGCCACGATATAAAAAACATGCTGCTGGGCGCTTATGCGGCTTTTGCCGCCGGTTACCGCCAGATTGACGAATTAAATGTGTTTCCGGTGCCTGACGGCGATACCGGGACGAATATGATGCGCACCATGGAAGCAGTGCACCGTGCGCTTTTGCCGCTTGATACGGATTCTGCGGCGGAGGTTGGCGCAGCGGCTGCCAAAAGTGCCATTATGGGCGCGCGCGGCAACAGCGGCGTAATACTTTCGCAGCTTTTGCGCGGCATTGGGCGCGGGCTGGCAGGCAAAGCGCGCGTTACAGGCAACGAGCTTGGCAAGGCCTTTCAGTTTGGCATTTTATATGCCTACCGTAGCGTTGCCAAACCGGTGGAAGGCACCATTTTAACGGTGGCGCGCGGTATAGCCAAAGAGGCTTACCACGCAGTGCGCCGCGGTGAGGACTTTACCGAAATTTTAACCGAAGCCATTGCCGGCGGCAAAAAGGAACTGGCACGCACGCCGGAACTTTTGCCCGCTTTAAAAGCAGCCGGTGTGGTTGATGCCGGCGGCCAGGGCCTGATTGTATTTTTGCAGGGCTGCTTAAACGGTCTTCTGGGCAAAAACTTGCCGGAAGAAGGTGAGCAGCACATACCCGTTAATAAAATTGCCGCCCTGCCGGCAGAAGAAGTTGACTTAACAAATCCGTACTGCACGGAATTTATTGTAAAAAATACGGCAGTGGATGATAAAACCGTGCGCGCTGCGTTATCGCTTTTAGGCAATTCGCTTATTGTAGCGGCAATGGATGATGTGGTAAAAGTGCATATCCATACCGCCAATCCGGGCGCTGTTTTGCAGCAGGCACTTGAATGGGGTACGCTGCACGATATTAAAATTGACAACATGGCAGAGCAGCACGAGCACCGCGTATTCAGTGCGGAAGCTGTGCAGCCTGCTCCCAAAAAAGAAGGCACCGGCCTTGTAAGCGTGGCGGCAGGCAGCGGCATTGCGCAAATTATGCTGGCGCAGGGCGTTGATGAAATCATCAGCGGCGGGCAGAGCATGAACCCGCCCGTGGAGGAATTTGTACACGCCATTGAAAACGGTGCTTACAGCAAATATATTATTCTGCCCAACAATAAAAACATTGTGCTGGCGGCGCAGCAGGCGCAAAAACTGCTTGGCGCAGACCGTGTAAGCTATGTGCCGACCATTAATCTGGCGCAGGGCATTGCCGCAGTTCTGGCGTTTGATTCTTCGCAGACGATGGAAGAAAACACAGCCGCCATGACGGAAGCGGCGCAGAGCGCACACTGTGCGGCAGTAAGCATTGCCGTGCGCGACAGCGTTGTTGGCGGGCTGCCCATTATTAAAGGCGATTATATCGGCCTGTTGGAAAATAAAATCGTCTGCACCGGTTCTGGCTTAAACGAAGCGGCCGTAGGCGCGGTGCAGAAAGCCGGTACGGACTGGGAGCTTTTAACCCTGTACTACGGCAGCGATATTACCGAAAACGAAGCGCAAAACGCAGCGGCAGAACTTGAAAAGCTGTGCCCCGGCGCGGAAGTAGAGGTGCTTGAAGGAGCGCAGCCTTTATACCCGCTGATTATAACTTTGGAATAGCATAAAATTAAGGCATGCAGGCCGCATGCCTTTTGTTTTGGAGGGGACTATGCAGGAAATCATGCTGGCGATTGTCCTCGGCATTGCCGTGGGGCTCGCCAATTTGCTGAGTTATAAAATAAAATTTTATTTAAGTAAACTTTCTACGCTGTGCCTGTGTACCATGCTGTTTTGCCTTGGCGCAAAAATCGGCTGTGATGATGCGCTGCTGGCAAAACTTGGCACGCTCGGCGTTCAGGCCGGAGCCATTGCTTTTGGCGCGGTGTGCGGCAGCATACTTTTTTTATCTGCTGCTATTAAACTGCTGGCGCGCCCGGCAGATACAGAGGAGGGCGAGTAATGCTTAGTGTTGCCGTTTCCCTCGTGGGCGGGCTGCTTTTTGGTTATTTGTTTTTAGATACGGGCGTTAAAGACACGCTGGATTTAATTTTAATGTCGGCTCTGGACGTAATGATTTTTATTGCCGGTATCGAAATCGGCAGCAACCGCGGCATTTTAAAACGCATCTGCAACCTGCACAGCGCGCTGCTGGCGCTTGCCATACCTTTGGCAGTAGCCTGCGGCAGCATTTGCGGCGCACTGCTTTTGGGGCATATCGCCGGGCTGAGCGCGTATGATTCGCTGCTTGTCGGCGGCGGGCTTGGATGGTACAGTTTTTCTTCGGTTGTTATCAGTGCCATGTACAGTACGGAAATTGGTACAGTAGCGTTTTTGGCAAATATGATGCGCGAAATTTCCGGCTTCTTTTTAATACCTCTTTTGGTGCGCGTGCATAAATTTCTGGCACTTGCCCCCAGCGGCGCTGCTACTATGGACAGCGGTCTGCCGGTAGTAATAAAATATACCAACCTGCATGTCGGTATGTACTCCTTCATCAACGGGCTGGTGCTTACCCTCATTGTGCCCGTACTTATTTCGTGGCTGTTGAGTTTAAGGTGAAAAATATCGTCAATTTATAAAACAAAACCTGCCTTGCGTAAAACGCCCGGCAGGTTATTTTTATGTTTGTAACTGATTATGCAGTTGTAATTTGTACTGCTCTTTTATATTTGCAAAGTGTTTGCACTGTTTCAGCGATGCAAAAATGCTGCTGGCACATGGCAATATGGTTCCCGAGTGAAATCAAGATTAGCGGGTTGTTCATCAACTAACTCTCCATTCCACTCAAGTCCGGTTTTGAAAGCGTTTGCAGCAGCCTTTGCTTCCATTTTTGTTAATAGCAACGCCGCATCCCGGTTTATATCGTCCTCACTGCACTTTGACGGGCTGCCATATTTGTCATAATAATAAGTTGGCCCGCAAAGCCAGTAAACCATTTTGGCAGTAACTATATCACAAGCGGGATTCATTACAATTTGTTCAACCGTAAACATTCCGTCATCATAATTATAATCTGCAATCATGTAGTGGAGTTCTTCCGCGGATGTGATATGCGAAAATTGTTCTGCAATCTCTTTTTTATAAGCTTCAAAGCCTATTTCGCGTTGGCGGCAGAATCCTTTATAAAATTCATCATCTACAAAATCTTCCAGTTCATCATCAAACTCATCTTGTTCCATGTTGAAATAATAGTCATCTCCTGCGCAAGATGCACGTTCCATCAAAATATCAAGTTCTTTTTTCCTTTCTTCTGACAGCATGGTAATCTCCTCCTTATCTAATAAATACATTGAATTGAGGTTTATTATTCTAATTATATTTTAACATAAATAATTAAGAAAAAATTTTAATGTGGTATATGAATTATCAAAAATTATTAAATTTACATAGGTATTATA
>ENA-UOJL01001623-UOJL01001623.1-human-gut-metagenome-genome-assembly--contig:-P47-NODE-1623-length-22418-cov-11.853195_pt1 | contig 22418 bp, 17 predicted proteins | sample MGYA00242347_ERZ723894 | MGnify/ENA metagenome assembly ERZ723894
TTGCACATATTCTGCAACGGACAAGATTTTACCATATTTCAGCTTGTCTGTCAAGGATGGATTTTCCACCGGTAAACGTCACAGGATAAAACATGGCATGGAATATGCCCCAGTTTCTTGAAATCCATATAATAAAAAAGATACTCCTTGTGCAGCTATACGGCTGCACAAGGAGTATCTTCCATATAACGATAGAACAACACCGCATCCAAAACAAGTGTCAGGCGTTTTTTATCAGCGCTCAATGGAACAGCTTCTGCCCGATCCAGATGCAGATGCAGGCGCCGATGACTGAAATGATAAAGGACGTGATGCTGCCGGTGGCATAAATGCCGAACAGGCCGAACACGAATTCGCCCACAAAGCTGCCCAGGATGCCCATGAGGATGTTGCGGCCGAGCGAAGTTTCGGTACCCATGAAGCGGCCGGCCACATAGCCTGCCAGCGCACCCACCAGCACGCCTGCGATCAGAGAAGCAATCACGCCCACCAGTGAGAACAGGCCCATCAGACAGCCCACCAGAATGCAGAGCAGGGTGATGATCAGCAGAATCGTCAATGTAATCATAAAAAATACCTCCTTATTGCGCCGTGTCTGCGCCGGACTGTTCCCGGGCGTAGCGGCAGATATCATTCAGACAGCATTTCTCACATTCCGGCTTGCGGGCATTGCACACAGCGCGGCCGTGCATCACAAAGCGGTGGCACAGGTCGCTGCCCTCTTCCGGCGGAATGATCTTCCACAGGGCCATTTCCACCTTCTGCGGCTCCTTGATGCCGTCCACAAGGCCGATTTTGTTGCACAGACGGATGCAGTGGGTGTCGGTGACAATGGCCGGTTTGCCGAACACATCGCCCATGATCAGGTTGGCGCTCTTGCGGCCCACGCCGGGCAGCGCCAGCAGCTCCTCAAAGGTAGTAGGCACCTGGCAGTTGTACTTGTCCCGCAGCATGCGCATGCAGGCCGAGATATCCCGCGCCTTGGAGTGCCCCAGTCCGCAGGGCTTGACGATGGCCTCGATGTCCTCCGGCTCGGCAGCGGCCAGTGCGGCTACGCTGGGGTAGCGGGCAAACAGGTCCTCCACTACGATATTCACCCGGGCGTCCGTGCACTGGGCCGCCAGACGCACGCTGACCAGCAGCTGCCATGCGTGATCGTAGTCCAGTGTGCAGCCGGCATCCGGATATTCTTTTTTGAGTCGGTCGATCACCTCCAGCGCCAGTTCCTTTTTGGCAGTGAGATCTTCCGGCTCCTTTTTACGGGCGGGCATACCGTCGCCTCCTTTCGGCAAAAAATGTTTTTCTTATCATAGCATGTTTCGACCGGTTTGTAAACGCCTGCCCGGAATTATCTGAGAATCATTTTCAGAAAATCTCTTGTCCTCCGCGCAGAAATGCGCTATACTATAAAAAACACTGGGGTATTCCCCGGCATGGGAGGGAAACACAATGAACGAACCACTGGCGCAGCGCCTGCGGCCCAAAACGCTGGCAGATGTGTGCGGGCAGCAGCATCTGCTGGCCCCGGGCAGGGTGTTTCGCCGCACCATCGAGAGCGGACGCATCCCCAACATGATCTTCTACGGCCCGTCCGGTACCGGCAAGACCACAGTGGCCCGCATCATCGCAGAGAACAGCGGCATGACTCTGCACAAGCTCAACGGCACTTCCTGCGGCACCGGCGACATCAAGGCGGTGCTCAAGGACATCGGCACGCTGGCGGGGGCGGGCGGCATCCTGCTGTATCTGGACGAGATCCAGTACCTGAACAAAAAGCAGCAGCAGAGCCTGCTGGAGTGCATCGAGGACGGCTCGGTCACCCTCATTGCATCCACCACCGAGAACCCGTATTTCTACATCTATAATGCACTGCTGTCCCGGTGCACGGTGTTCGAGTTCAAATCCCTGTCCGCCGCCGACGTGGAGCAGGGCCTGCACAATGCCCTCAAAAAGCTGTCGGAAGGGGGGGACACCCCGGTGCGCATGGACGAGGACGCCTGTGCCTATCTTGCCGAGAGTGCGGGCGGCGATTTGCGCAAGGCACTGGGCTGCCTGGATTTTGCGGTCACGGCGGCCCCGGTGGAAGAGGGTGCCCGGCACATCACGCTGGATATGATCCGGCAGGTCACCCGCCGCACGGCCATGCGGTACGACCGGGAGGGTGATGATCACTACGACATCGTGTCGGCCTACCAGAAGTCCATGCGCGGCTCTGACCCGGACGCGGCATTGCACTATCTGGCCCGTCTGCTGGAAGCCGGCGACCTGCCCTCGGCCTGCCGCCGTCTGATGGTGTGCGCCTGCGAGGACGTGGGCCTTGCCTACCCGCAGATCATCCCCATCGTCAAGGCGGCGGTGGACGCGGCCAACATGGTGGGTCTGCCGGAAGCACGCCTGCCGCTGGCCGACGCGGTGATCCTGGTGGCCACCAGCCCCAAATCCAACAGCGCCCATGACGCCATCAATGCAGCCATCGCGGATGTGCAGGCCGGGCGCACCGGGCCCATCCCGCGTCAGCTGCAGAACAAGCACTTTGACGGCGAGGATGCTCTGGTAAAAGGGCAGAACTACAAGTACGCTCACGACTACGACCACCATTGGGTCAAACAACAGTATCTGCCGGATGCCCTCAAGGACGTGAAATACTACACCTACGGCGACAACCGTACCGAACAGGCGGCCCGCGCCTACTGGGCAAAGATCAAAGGCGAGGAAAACGTCTGAACCCAAAAACAAGAAAAGGAGAACGATATGCGCTATTCCAAACAGCGTGAGTTGGTCATGCAGACGGTGGAGAACCTCTGCGACCACCCCACCGCCGAAGAGATTTACGACACCGCTGCAAAGGAATGCCCGGGCCTGAGCCTTGGCACCGTGTACCGCAACCTGAATAGTCTGGTGGAGGCAGGCCGCGTGCGCCGGGTGTCCATCCCCGGCCAGGCCGACCGGTTCGACCATACGCTGGCCTGGCACAGCCACCTGTACTGCACGGTGTGCGGCGGCGTGACCGACGCCGAGGTGGACGAAAAGCAGGTGACGAAGCTGGTACGCGGCCAGAAAGGCCGGGTGCAGGACTGCGCCGTGGTGTTCATCGGCGTGTGCGAAAGCTGCTGCGCAGCACAAAAAGCGGTCTCCGAGGCGTAAACTTTGCCCGGACCCCCTTGCCCGCAGCGGCCAAAGAGTGTATACTAAGGAGAGCTATTCATAAAAGCGGAAAAAAGAGTGTTCACCGTGCGGGGGCTTTTCCCGGCGGAGAAGGATGGTTTGATTGGAATACATTAGTTTTGAGCATAATAACATCGCCGCTGATCTGGTAAAGCAGGCTTACGACACCCCGCCGCTGGCCTTTGTGCACAGCTATGGCTGCCAGCAGAACGTCAACGACGGCGAGCGCATCAAGGGTGTGCTGGTGGATATTGGCTACGGTCTGTGCGACAAGCCGGAGGACGCCGACCTGATCCTCTTCAACACCTGCGCTGTGCGTGAGCACGCCGAGCAGCGGGTGTTCGGCAACGTGGGTGCCCTCAAGGGCCTCAAGGAGAAAAAGCCCGGCCTGATCATCGGCCTGTGCGGATGCATGGCCAACCAGAAGCATGTGGTGGAAAAGCTGCGCCAGAGCTACCCCTATGTGGACCTCGTGTTCGGCGTGGACGGCATCGACACCCTGCCGCAGCTCATCGCCCAGAAGCTGCAGAAGCACAAGCGTGTGCTGCTGGACCCCGCCCAGCGCCCGGTGATCGTGGAGAACATCCCCATCCGGCGCGAGAGCGAGTTCCGCGCCTGGCTGCCCATCATGTACGGCTGCGATAATTTCTGCACCTACTGCATCGTGCCCTACGTCCGCGGCCGCGAAAAGAGCCGCAAGCCCGGCGACATCCTGGCCGAGTTCCGGGGTCTTGTGGAGGCCGGCTACAAGGAGATCACCCTGCTGGGCCAGAACGTGAACAGCTACGGCAAGGGCCTGGAAGAGCAGATCGACTTTTCCGACCTGCTCAACCTGCTGTGCACCGTGCCCGGTGACTACCACATCCGGTTCATGACCAGCCACCCCAAGGACGCCAGCCACAAGCTGATCGACACCATTGCCGCTCAGCCTAAACTGTGCAAGCACCTGCATCTGCCGGTGCAGTGCGGCTCCGATCGGCTGCTGCAGCAGATGAACCGCCATTACACCATTGAGCAGTATCTGGAGCTCATCGAGTACGCCCGCAAGACCGTGCCCGGCATCACCTTCTCCAGTGACATCATCGTCGGCTTCCCCGGTGAGACGGAAGAGGACTTTGTCAAGACGCTGGAATTGGTGCAGAAGGTGGGCTATATGCAGCTGTTCACCTTCATCTACTCCAAGCGCACCGGCACCAAGGCTGCCGAACTGCCGGACCCCACCCCCCGCAAGGAAAAGACCGACCGCATGACCCGCCTGCTCAAGCTGCAGGACGAGATCGCCATGGCGCTGGTCAAGGCGCAGGTTGGCCAGACTGTGAAGGTACTGGTAGAGGGCTTTGGCCGCAATGAGGGCACCCTCTCCGGCCGTCTGGACAACAACCTGACGGTGGAGTTCACGGCAGACGCTTCCCTGATGGGCAGCTATGCCAACGTACATCTCACGGGCGCACGGGCGACTGTGCTGCTGGGTGAGCTTGCCTGAGTGATTCCGGGGCAGTGCCCCTGAACGTATAAATAAGAAGGAGACCATTCAAATGGATTGCATTGATCTTTTCAAGCGCGCAGCCGTTGCGCTGCAGACCGATAGCCGCTACCTCGTTCTGGATCAGACCCGCAAGGCAAACGATAAGGACGAAGAGCTGCAGAACCTGATCGGCGAGTTCAACCTCGCCCGCATGGATCTGAACAATGAGATCGGCAAGAGCGAGCGCAACGATGCCCGCATCGCCGAACTGAACGAAAAGGTGAACAGCCTGTACGGCCAGATCATGGGCAACGAGGGCATGGTGGCTTACAACGAGGCCAAGCGTGACTGCGAGAACCTCGTGAACTATATCGATGCCATCATCAACACTGCCATGAATGGCGGCGACCCCATGACGGTACAGGAGCCTTCTGCTTCCTGCACCGGCAGCTGCTCCACCTGCGGCGGCTGCCACTAAAACCGGCAAAAACAAAACGCGGCTGTGCAAAACAGACCGCGTTTTGTTTGCAAAAGCGGTTACAAGCCGCAAACTTGTGCACAGAACCATAGAACGGGAGAGAGGGTAAACCATGGCAGAGCTGTCGCCCATGATGCAGCAATATCTTGAGATCAAAAAACAACATAAGGACGAAATTCTGTTTTACCGCATCGGCGATTTTTATGAGATGTTCTTTGACGATGCCCTGACGGCATCCAAGGAACTGGATCTGACCCTGACCGGCAAGCAGTGCGGCATGGAAGAGCGGGCACCCATGTGCGGCGTGCCCTTCCACAGCTACGAGGGCTATGTGGCGCGGCTGATCGCCAAGGGCTACAAAGTAGCCATCTGTGAGCAGGTGGAAGACCCGGCCAAGGCCAAGGGCCTTGTCAAGCGGGACATCATCCGCGTGGTCACACCCGGCACGGTCATTGAGAGCAGTATGCTGCAGGATGACCGCAATAACTACATTGCCAGTATCTTCCTCAAAGGAAAGAAAGCAGGTTTGTGCTTTGCGGATGTCTCTACCGGTACGGCCCATATCACAGAGCTGAATGCAGACAAGATCGCCCCGGCGGTCATTACGGAGCTGTGCCGCTACCATCCCAGCGAAGTGCTGATGAATCCGGGTCTGCTGGACTGCCGCGAGGTGACGGCGTACATCAAAAAGAATATGACTTGTTCGGTGGAGCTGATCGAAGAGGAGCGCTATGCACCGGGCCTTGTGGCGGCATCGCTGGAAAACCAGTTTGGCCGCGACTGGGTGCAGACCACCGGCATTGCAGCGGACGGCCTTGTGCGCTTTGCCATGGCGGCACTGCTGGAATATCTGCACGATACCCAGATCAAGGGCGTGGAACGTCTGAAAACGGTCATAACCTATAATAAGGCCCAGTTCATGCGTCTTTCGCCCGTGACCCGCGCCAATCTGGAGCTGACCGAGACGCTGCGCGGCCGCGAAAAGCGGGGCACGCTGCTCTGGGTGCTGGATAAGACCAGTACATCCATGGGCAAGCGTATGCTGCGCAGCTGGATCGAGCAGCCGCTTATTTCCAGTGCACTCATCAACCACCGCCTGAACGCTGTGGAGAGCCTTGTCAAGCAGACCATGGCCCGCGGCGACCTGACCGAAGAGCTGGGTTACATTGCGGATATGGAACGCCTGATGACCCGCACGGTTTACGGCTCTGCCACACCCAAGGAGATCTATACGCTGGCCCAGACCTGCGACCGGCTGCCCGGCCTGCGCAGGCAGGCTGAGGCCTGCGGCTGCCCGGAGCTTGCTGAACTGGCAGTACAGATCGATCCGTTGGAGGACATCAAGGCCCGTATTTATGCGGCGGTGGACCCGGAAGCGCCCTCTACCCTCAAGGATGGCGGTGTCATTGCCAAAGGCTACCATGCCGAGGTGGACGAGCTGCGTTCCATCCGCGACAATACCAAGGGCGTTCTGGCGCAGCTGGAAGCCCGCCTGCGGCAGGAGACCGGCATCCCCAAGCTGAAGATCGGCTACAACCATGTGTTCGGCTACTACATCGAGGTCAGCAACTCCTACAAGAGCATGGTGCCGGAGACCTATATCCGCAAGCAGACCCTGACCAGCGGCGAGCGCTACATCACTCAGGAGCTCAAGGAGCTGGAAAGCAAGATCCTGGGCGCACACGAGCGGCTGATCACGCTGGAGCGCCGCCTGTTCGACGAACTGCTGGAGAGCATCAGCGCCCAGCTGGACCGCATCCAGCGCACGGCCAACGCCGTGGCAAAGCTGGATGTGCTGACCGCCCTGGCGCAGGTGGCGGCAGAGAACAACTACTGCCGCCCCGTGGTGGATGACAGCGACGAGCTGACCATCACCGAGGGCCGCCACCCCGTGGTGGAACAGGTGCTCAAGGGCAGCCTGTTTGTGCCCAATGATACCACCCTCAACTGCGGCGAGGACCGCTGCCTGATCATCACCGGCCCCAACATGGCGGGCAAATCGACCTACATGCGTCAGAATGCGCTCATCGCGCTGATGGCGCAGATCGGCTCCTTTGTGCCGGCCGCCAGCTGCCATGTGGGCGTGGTGGATGCCATCTTCACCCGCATCGGTGCATCGGACGACCTTTCTGCCGGGCAGTCTACCTTTATGGTGGAGATGACCGAGGTGGCCGAGATCCTGAAAAACGCCACCTCCAAGAGCCTTGTGGTGCTGGACGAGATCGGCCGCGGGACCTCCACCTTTGACGGCATGAGCATTGCCCGCGCCGTGGTGGAGCACATTGCAGACCCCGCCAAGGGCCTTGGCTGCAAGACTCTGTTTGCCACCCACTACCACGAGCTGACCGAGCTGGAAGGCACCGTGGAGGGTGTAAAGAACTACAACATCGCGGTCAAGAAGCGCGGTGAGGACATCACCTTCCTGCGGCGCATCGTGCGCGGCCCGGCCGATGACAGCTACGGCATCGAGGTGGCCAAGCTGGCCGGTCTGCCCGGCAGCGTGACCCGCCGCGCCCACGAGGTGCTGCGGGCACTGGAAGCCACGGCCCCGAAAAACAAGGTGGAACAGATGGACTTTGATGCCCTGCAGGAGTACAACTCTCCGGCGGTGCCCAGCGAGATGATGGAAAAGCTGGAAGCCGTGGACGTGGAGACCCTGACCCCCATCGAAGCCCTGAATTTCCTCTATGAACTCAAAAAGACCCTGAAGGGCAGCCTGAACGGCTGACCCGTTCTCCATAAAACGCACAAGGGAGGGAACGACCATGGCCGTGATCCATGTTCTGGACAAGCACACCGCCGAGCTGATCGCAGCCGGTGAGGTAGTTGAACGTCCGGCGTCCGTTGTCAAGGAGCTGCTGGAAAACTCCATCGACGCAGGTGCCAGCCAGATCACCGTGAGCATTGAGTCCGGCGGCGTGAAGCTGATCGAGATCAGCGACAACGGCACCGGCATTGAAGCCGAATACATTTCCACTGCTTTCATCCGACACGCCACCAGCAAGATCCAGACGCCGGACGACCTTGTCTGCATCCATACACTGGGCTTCCGCGGCGAGGCATTGGCCTCCATTGCCAGTGTGGCCCGGGTGGAGCTGACCACCCGCACTGAGCAGGACGAATTTGCCACGGTATACTGCATCGAGGGCGGGGAAGAGCTCTCCCGTGAGCCGGGCGCCCGTGCCGTGGGCACCACCATCCGGGTGCAGGATCTGTTCTACAATACCCCCGCCCGCATGAAGTTCCTCAAAAAGGACTCCAGCGAGGGCACCTTCGTGGCCGACACGGTCACCCATGTGGCCCTCAGCCACCCGGAGGTGAGCATTAAATTCATCCGGGAAGGCAAACTGCAGTACGTCACCCCCGGTGACGGTCAGCTGCGGGGCGCGGCCTACTCTGTGTTGGGCCGGGAGTTCAGCCGGGACCTTGTGGAGGTGGACAACCAGGAGGGCGTCTACCACATCAGGGGTCTCATCACCCCGCCCAAGAGCTGCCGCGCCAGCCGCAGCATGCAGCATTTTTACATCAATGGACGCTATGTCCGCAACCGTACCATCATGGCCGGTATGGAGATGGCGTTCAAGGGCACCATGATGCAGGGCAAGTTCCCTGGCGGTATCCTGCTGCTGGATATGCCGGCAGACCTGGTAGATGTGAATGTGCACCCGGCCAAGATCGAGGTGCGCTTTGCCCGGGAAAACGACATCTTCGATGTGGTTTACCATGCCGTCAAGCTGGCACTGGCCCAGCCCGGCACCGGCGAGCGGCATTTCACCTTTGAAGAAACAAAAACCAACGAAAAATCCAAGATCGAAGTATCTGACAGAGAATCGCCGGAAAATTCTGTAAAGAAAAACAACTTTACAGGGCTTTCTGCCATCATTCCGGGGCAGGCGGACCCGGGCACCCTCCCGCCGCAGCCCGCTCCGGCCCCGGCGGCTCCCGCAAAGCCCGCAACGAAGGCATCTGCACCTGCTGCGCCGGAAAAACCGACGGCTGTGGAACAGCCCCGCTGGAAACAGAGCAGCGTGGATGCCGACATCCTGGACCCCTTTATTACCCTGCACAGCCCGGCCGCCCCGCAGGAAAAGCCTGCTGAACCCTTCCGTGCGGCGGCCAGCGAAACACAGTTGGACGTGGAACCGGATTTCGGTGAGACAAAAGTGCAGGCAGACCAAAACCACATGGCGGCCTGGGACCCGCAGCCTGCCGTTCCGGTGAAAGAGCCGGAAAAGCCCGTAGCGCCGGTACAGCCTGCACGGGAGGAACCGGAAGCAGCTGCCGAAGAGCCGGTGGAGCCGGAGCAGATGAACTTTGCCCCCGCCGACGGCCCGGAGCCGCTGCGCTATGTGGGCGAGGTGTTCCGTACCTATATCCTGGCCGAGCGCGGCGACGAACTGTGCCTCATCGACAAGCACGCTGCCCATGAGCGCCAGCTGTACGAAAAGCTGGCAGCCAACTACGGCAATGTGCCCAGTCAGATGCTGCTGGAGCCGACGGCCATTGACCTGTCTGCAGAGGAAAAACAGGCCCTGCTGGATCATGTGCCCCTGCTGGAAAACGCAGGGCTGGAGATCGCGGACTTTGGCGGCAACACGGTGGTGCTGCGGGCGGTCCCGGCCGATGTGGAACCGCAGAACGCCGAAAGCCTGCTCATTGAGATCGCCAACAAGCTGCTCAAGGGCGGCCACGACGCACTGAACGAGCACACCGAGTGGGTGCTACATTCCATCTCCTGCCGTGCGGCCATCAAGGCGGGGGACAAGTCCTCCCCGCAGGAGCTGCTGGCGCTGGCCGAAAAGATCCTTTCCGGCGAAGTGCCGCCTTTCTGCCCTCACGGCCGCCCCTGCGTGCTCAAGTTGACCCGAAAGGAGCTGGAAAAGCAGTTTGGACGCATCGTATAAACACCCGGTCGTTGCAGTGGTGGGCCCCACGGCCACCGGCAAAACGGCCTTGGGCGTAGCGCTGGCCGAACAGTTCGGGGGCGAAGTAATCAGCGCGGACTCCATGCAGATCTACAAGGGTCTGGATGTGGGCACCGCCAAGGTCACGCCCGAGGAGACCCACGGCATCCCGCACCACGGGGTGGACATCCTGGAACCGGACGCACCATTCAGCGTGGCAGATTTCACTGCCATGGCGGGCCGCCTGGAGCAGGAGATCGCGGGCCGGGGTCATCTGCCCATTCTGGTGGGCGGCACCGGTTTATATGTACAGAGCTTTCTGTACGGTGTGCGCTTTACCGAAGAAAAAGCACCGGCCGGTCTGCGGGAGCAGCTGGCAGAAGAACTGGCCCAGAAGGGCGGTGCCGCTCTCTATGCCGAGCTGCAGCAGGTGGACCCGGAAGCGGCGGCTGTCATCCACCCCAACAATCAGGTGCGGGTGCTGCGGGCGCTGGAACATTACCGCGCCACCGGCAAAAAGCTCAGCGAGCAGAAGGCGGCATCCCTGCCGCCGGAACGCCCCTACCGCAGCCTGATCTTAGGGCTGGATTTCCCGGACCGGGCGGCGTTGTATCGCCGCATCGACCTGCGGGTGGACAAAATGCTGGATGCCGGTCTGCTGGCGGAGGCAGAGCTGGTCTGGAACAACCGCAGCCGCTTCCGCACGGCAGCACAGGCCATCGGCTACAAGGAGTTCTTCCCGTATTTTGAGCGGACGGCCTCGCTGGAAGCCTGCGCGGACAAGCTCAAACAGGCCTCCCGCAACTACGCCAAGCGGCAGCTGACCTGGTTCCGCCACATGGACGGCGTGGTCTGGCTGGATGCCGGGGCACCGGAGGTGCAGCAGTGTGCCTGCCGTACCGTACAGGAATTTTTGTCGAAAGGATGATGGATAATGGCCGATAGGGCAGAAAAAAGCCGGAGGGACCGCAGGGAGCCGCATCCGCTGGCGGTGCTGGCCGGGGTGTTGGCGGCATTTTTGCTGCTGGCTGCATGTTATGTGGGATATCAGGCCCTGCACATCCTCTTCCCGCAGAATGTATATGAGACCGCACTGCCGGCCACCGTGTCGGACAACGTGGAGGCCGACGGTGTGCTGCTGTTTGATGAGGTATATGTTTCCGGCAGCGGCACGCTGGGATATCTCGCGGCCGACGGCGAGCGCGTCTCGGCCGGGACGGCTGTGGCGGAGATCTACAGCGATGCTTCCCAGGCGGTGCTGCGCCAGCAGCTCACCCAGCTGACCGAGCAGATCGACCTGTTGCAGCGCTCCCAGAACACCACCTCCCTGCAGCTGGACGCCCTGCTGCGGGAGCGCTCGGCGGCCCTTTATGACATGATGGACGAGCTGGATGCCGGAGCATACGACGAGGTGAGCAGCGGTGCCAATGCCTACCTGCTGGCCCAGAACAAGCTCTGGATCGCCACCGGCGATTCCGCCAACTTTACCGATCAGGTCACGGCTCTGACCCAGCAGGCCCAGAGCGTGCAGGCCCAGCTGGGCAACCCCACCCAGATCACCGCCCCGCAGACCGGCTACTTTGTCCGGGCGTCCAGCAGCGGGCGGCTCAATGCCGGGGCCGACGACATCCTTGCACAGGACCCGGCTCAGCTCAAGGCGTATCTGGATTCTAACCCCACCCTGCCGCTGGACGGCTGTGCCGGCAAGATCGTTTCCGGCTTCACCTGGCGCTATGTGGGCGTGTGTTCGGCCGAACAGGGCCAGAAGCTGCTGGGGCAGAACGGCAAGCCGCTGAGTTCCAGTGTGCAGATCCGCTTCCCCGGCCAGACGGACAGATCCTTCAAGGCCACCGTTTCGGAGGTGACCATTGACGAAGAACAGGGCCTGGCTCGCTTTGTGCTCACCTGCAACGTCATCAACGGCGATGTGCTCTGCCTGAACCACGCAGCAGCCCGCATCTCGGTGGGGGAGAGCACCGGCCTGCGTATCCCGGCTTCGGCGGTGCACTACCTCAAGGAGGACGGCACCGAGGCAGAGACGCAGGGCGAAAACTACATCCCAGGCGTGTACGTCAAGTACGGCAACATCGCCCGCTTCTGCAAGATCGACCCCGTGGACAACGATCATCCGCTGGTGACCGATGGCGATTACATCCTCGTTTTGCCCAAGGGAACCGACGGTTCGGTAAGTCAGGTGCGGCTTTATGACGAAATAATCGTTTCCGGACAAAATTTGTACGACGGAAAACTTTTGTAGTTATTGACATCCGTGTCAAAAAATCCGATAATAGTAAAAGCTATTTGCATTCTTTTGCAAAGTATGCCGGGCAGCCCGGCGCTGCCTGAATGAAAGGAGCAGATCATTATGTCTTTGGTAGATAGCCTCAAGAAGGGCCTGTTTGGTTCAGAGGACGAGTACGAGGATCAGTACATTGACGACGGCCCCCAGATGGTGAACAACAACAACGGTGTCGGCCTGGGCGCAGATGACGAGACCGAAGAGCCGGCCGAGGGTGCCAAGAAGAACAAGGTGGTCAACATCCACGCCACCACCCAGCTCAAGGTGGTCCTGGTCAAGCCGGAGCGCTTTGAGGATGCCAGCACCATTGCGGACCATCTGAACAACAAGCGCACCGTCGTGCTGAACCTGGAGTCCACCAACAAGGAAGTGTCCCGCCGTCTGGTGGACTTCCTGTCCGGTGTGGCCTATGCCAACAACGGCCAGATCAAGCGTGTGGCCAACAGCACCTTCATCATCACCCCGTACAACGTAGACATCATGGGTGACCTGCTGGACGAGCTGGAGAACAATGGCGCGTTCTATTGATCCGGTCGTTCATGCAGTCCGGGGCTTTGTCCCGGCCCGCACCGATGAAGAGCGCTTTCTCATGCGGCATATCGAGGACCTTGCCCGCACGGCCCAGTCCCGCGGCATTGCCCGGTATTCCGGTTTCCTGAGCGACCGCGAGCAGGAGCTTGCCCGCGCCGCTCTGGGCCGCGCCGGGCTGGAAGAAGGCTTCCGCTTTGACGGCGGCTGGTCGGAGGCGGAACGCCGGATCCTCTGTCTGGAACCGGAGTACAGCTACCCGGAAAACCCCATCTGCTGTGTACAGTTGCTGTGCCGTGCACAGGCCGGTGCTGTGCTGCCCGCCCACAAGGACTACCTTGGCAGCCTGATGGGGCTGGAGATCCGGCGCGAGGCGCTGGGCGACATCGTTCTGCCGCCGGATGCGCCCGGCACGGCCTATGTGTTCGCATTGGAACCGGCTGCCCGGCTGATCTGTCAGGAACTGCTGCAGGCAGGCCGCACCGAGCTGGCCACCCGACTGCTGGCACCGGACGAGGTGCCGGAGTTCCGGACGGCAGAGCGCCGGAAATGCACCGCAACGGTGTCGTCGCTGCGGCTGGACGCCGTGCTGGCCGCCATGCTGCGTTGCAGCCGTGGGCAGGCCAGTGAGCTGGTCACCGCAGGCCGGGTGGAGATCAACCATCTGCCGGCGGAAAAGCCGTCGGCCCCGGTGTACGAGGGCGATGTGTTCACGGTGCGCGGCAAGGGGCGCTTTGCTCTGACGGCACTGCCCGGAAAGAGCAAAAAGGAACGACTGATCATTGAATTTTTTCAATATTGAAAGCAATTGGAGGAAAGAATTATGCTGACCCCGCAGGATGTCCGCTCCGTGCAATTTGAAAAAAACCTCCGCGGCTACCGCACGGAGGACGTAGACCGTTTTCTGGACAAGATCGAGGAGCAGCTGCAGCAGGATGATGCGCAGGCGGAGCAGCTCCGCAAGCAGATCGCAGATCTGACGGCGGAAAACCAGCGCCTGCATCGGGAACTGCAGAGCTATGAGGCGGACGGCGAGATGCTCAAGAGTGCGCTGATCAATGCGCAGCGCATGGGCGAGAACGTCATTCGTGAAGCCAACCAGAAGGCCGAGGAGATCATCCACCGTGCCAACCTGCGCGGCGACGACATCATCCGTGACGCCAACGAGCTGCTGCAGAAGGCAAGCGACCGCGCCGACGAGATCGAGAGCGAGGCCAACGACAAGCGTCTGGCCGAAGAGCGCGAATATGACCGTGTGCGGCTGGAAGTGACCCGCTTCAAGTCCGACGTGCTCAACCTGTACCGCAGCCATGTGGAGAGCCTGAGCCGTCTGCCGGAGTTCCAGAAGGACGAGAAGGCTGATGCCGACAAGAAGGCCGCGGACGAGCCTGCCGAACCTGCCGCAGAAGAGTCCGTGGAGGACCAGGCAGCTGTCCAGCAGCCTGAGGCGGAGGCCCCTGCACAGGAGCCGGACACCGCCGGCAAGGAAACCGATTCTGCCGCTGATGCCGAGGACGACAAGGCGGCTGAGAGCAGTGAGGATTTCTGGGAAAAAGATGAAAGCCAGCTCAAGCTGGATCCTCCTGCGGATGCAAAGCCGGACGGACCGGACTATGATGCCTTCCAGGGCGTCAAGTTCAGCGAGTAAGGCGCGTGTCCATAAGCAAATATAGAGGAGAGTGTAACCATTGGCTAAGAACAAATCTCAGTACGACAGTACCCTGAATCTGCCCAAGACCCTGTTTGAGATGCGTGCCGGTCTGCCCAAAAAGGAGCCGGTCATGCTCAAGGATTGGGACGACAACGACCTGTACAATCAGCTCATGAAGCACAACGAGGGCAAGCCGCAGTTCATCCTGCATGACGGCCCTCCGTATGCAAACGGCAACATCCACATGGGCACCGCCCTGAACAAGATCATCAAGGATATCATCATCCGCGACAAGAACATGGAGGGCTTCCAGGCTCCCTATGTGCCCGGCTTTGATACCCACGGCCTGCCCATTGAGCTGAAGGCTCTGTCCTCTCTGGGCGAGAAGAAGAAGGACATCTCCAAGCTGGAGCTGCGCCAGATCTGCGAAAAGTTTGCCACCGAGCACATCGACATCATGAGCGACCAGTTCAAGCGTCTGGGCGTCATCGGTGATTTCGAGCACCCCTACCTGACCCTGAAGCCTGAGTTTGAGGCACGCCAGATCGAGATCTTTGGCGAGATGGCCAAGAAGGGCTACATCTACAAGGGCCTGAAGCCCGTGTACTGGTGCCCGGACTGCCGCACGGCTCTGGCAGAGGCCGAGATCGAGTACGGCGATGACGACTGCGATTCCATCTTCGTGCGTTTCCACGTCTCTCAGGACCCCAACGGTGTGCTGGCAAAGCACGGCATCCCGATGGACAAGACCTACTTTGTGATCTGGACCACCACCACCTGGACTCTGCCCGCCAACGAGGCCATCTGCCTGAACGGCCAGTTTGAGTACTCCTTCGTCAAGATCGGCGAGGAGTACCACATCATGGCCACCGATCTGGTCAAGAGCGTCATGGACGCCTGCCACATCGAGAACTACGAGGTCGTGGGCGAGCCGGTCAGCGGCGCTGAGTTCGAGCTCATGCGTTACAACCACGTCTATCTGCCCAAGGAAGGCTGGGTCATCCTGGGCGACCACGTCACGCTGGAAAGCGGTTCCGGCTGCGTTCATACCGCAGGCGGCCACGGCGTGGACGACTTCAACGTCTGCCAGAAGTACCCCCAGGTGCCCATCACCGTCCCCGTGGACGATGGCGGCTACCTGACCGACCTGGCCGGCAAGTACGCAGGTCAGCGTGTCTGGGCAGCCAACAAGACCATCCTGGCCGACCTGACCGCTTCCGGTGCCGTGATGGGCCAGCTGCACATCAAGCATCAGTACCCGCACTGCTGGCGCTGCCATCACCCCATCATCTTCCGTGCAACGGAACAGTGGTTCTGCTCCATCGCAAAGTTCCGCGAGGATGTCTATAAGGCCATCGACACCGTTACCTGGATGCCGGATTGGGGCCATGACCGCATGAAGGGCATGGTGCGCGACCGCAACGACTGGTGCATCAGCCGCCAGCGCACCTGGGGTGTGCCCATCCCCGCATTCTATTGCAAGAAGTGCGGCACCTACCACATCACCGATGCCACCATCAAGGCTGTCAGCGACCTGTTCCGCAAGGAGGGCTCTGATGCCTGGTACAAGTACGAGGCCGAGCAGATCATCCCCGCAGGCGAAGTCTGCGAGAAGTGTGGCGCTTCCGAGTGGACCAAGGACACCGACATCATGGATGTGTGGTTCGACTCCGGTTCTACCCATGCCGCTGTGCTGGAAGAGCGCCCCGAGCTGCGCTTCCCGGCCGATATGTATATGGAGGGCGGCGACCAGTTCCGCGGCTGGTTCCAGTCCAGCCTGCTGACCAGTGTGGCCAGCAAGGGCTGCGCACCCTATAAGTCCGTTCTGTGCCACGGCTGGGTCGTGGACGAGCAGGGCAAGCAGATGCACAAGAGCGCCGGCAACGGCGTGGAGCCCAGCGAGATCATCAAGGACTATGGCGCAGACATCATCCGCCTGTGGGTGGCTTCTTCCGACTACACCGTGGACGTGCGTGCCGGCAAGAACATCTTCAAGCAGCTGAGCGAGGCTTACCGCAAGATCCGCAACACCGCCCGCTTCATCCTGGGCAACCTGGACGGCTTTGATCCCAACACCGATTGTGTGGCAGATGATCAGCTGCAGGAGATCGACCGCTGGGCACTGGCCGCTCTGGACGACCTGATCGTCAACACCAGCGCAGGCTACGCCGTGTACGACTTCAACAAGGTCTACCATGCGGTGTACAACTTCTGTGTCGTGGCCATGTCCAACTTCTATCTGGACGTCACCAAGGATCGCCTGTACTGCACCAACGGCACTGGCCGCAAGGCTGCGCAGACCGCGATGTACAAGATCCTCGTCGCTCTGGACAAGATCATCGCTCCCATCCTCTGCTTTACCAGCCAGGAGATCTGGGACTTCCTGCCCAAGACTGAGGCTATGAACAAGTACGTCGTCTTCGAGGATATGCCGAAGGCTGGCCAGTACGCAGCTGACGATGCCTTCAAGGCCAAGTGGGCGCAGCTCATCGCTGTCCGCGACGAGGTCAAGAAGGTCCTCGAGCAGGCCCGTGCAGATAAGCAGATCGGCGCTTCTCTCGAGGCTTCCGTCACTCTGTACTGCAATGACGCCGTCTACGACCTGCTCAACAGCATCCCGATGGACGAGCTGGCCGACCTGATGATCGTCTCCCATGTGGAGCTGGTCAAGGGCGAAGGCGGCGCAGCCAGCGCCGTCGAGGGCCTGGGCGTTGCTGCTGCACACGCCACCGGCGACAAGTGCGAGCGCTGCTGGAAGTACTCCGCAGACATCGGCACCCACGCTGCTCATCCCACTCTGTGCGCACGCTGCGCCGCTGTTGTGGAGGGCTAAACCATTTCGTATCTCTGGCGGCGCACCCGGCGCAAAAGGGGGCGCCGCCTTTTTCAAAAAAATCAGGAGAAACTATGGCATATGTCATTCTGAATCTGGTCTGTGTGGCCGCGCTGGTGGGCATCGACCAGGCCATCAAGCTCTGGGCTACCCAGTATCTGGCCCCTGTGGAGGCCATCACCGTCATCCCGCATGTGGTGGAGCTGCGCTTCGTGCTCAATCAGGGCATGGCGTTCAGCCTGCTCAGCGGCAAGCAGCTGTTCCTCATTGCTGCAACCAGTGCAGCTCTGCTGTTGGTAGCCTACGCGCTGTTTTTCCGCAGCCGGGGCAAATACCTGCAGCAGGCGGCGCTCATTCTGGTGCTGGGCGGCGGCATTGGCAACCTGATCGACCGCGTGCTCAACGGCGAAGTGGTGGACTACATCAACCTGCTGTTCATGCGGTTCGCCGTGTTCAACTTTGCAGACATCTGCGTGTGTGTAGGCGTGGCGCTCTGGGTGCTGGTGATCTTTCTGGAAGAGAGCCACTCCGGCAATGCCGACGCCCCGAAGGAGCCGTAAACCATGGAACAGCGTGAATTTGTGGTGGAGCAGGAGACGGCGGGCCAGCGCATTGACCGCTTCCTCAGCGGTGAGGACACTGGCCTGTCCCGCTCGGCGCTGCAGGCACTGGTAGCTGACGGCCATGTGCAGTGCAACGGCAAGACCGTGGCCAAAAGTCTCAAGCTGAAAGCAGGGGACACTGTGCTGCTGGAGATCCCGGACGCAAAGCCCATCGAGGCCGTTCCGCAGGAGATCCCGCTGGATATCGTGTATGAGGACGCCCACCTGCTGGTGGTCAACAAGCCCAAGGGCATGGTGGTGCACCCGGCCCCCGGCAACCCGGACGGCACCCTGGTCAACGCCCTGCTGTGGCATTGCAAGGGCAGCCTGTCCGGCATCGGCGGCGAGATCCGCCCCGGCATCGTGCACCGCATCGACAAGGACACCAGCGGCCTGCTGGTGGTGGCCAAGGATGATGCTACCCACATCGGCCTGTCGCAGCAGATGGCGGTGCACAGCGTGGAGCGTGCCTACAATACCATCGTGTACGGCGGCTTTGCACAGGATGAGGGCTTTGTGGAGTCCAATCTGGGCCGCAGCAAGACCGACCGCAAAAAAATGGCGGTCTACCCCGCCGGGGAACCCAACACCAAATACGCCTATACGGGCTATAAGGTACTGGAACGGCTGGGGGAGTTCACCATGCTGGAGTGCCGCCTGAAAACCGGCCGCACCCATCAGATCCGTGTGCATATGGCCTCCATCCATCACCCGGTGGCGGGCGACCCCGTATACGGCCCCCACAACTGCATCACCAGCCTGCACGGGCAGTGTCTGCACGCCAAAACGCTGGGGTTTGTCCACCCCATCACCGGGGAATACCTGCGCTTCGACTCAGACCTGCCGGACTATTTTACCCATTTTCTTGCAACGCTCAGGAGGAAGAATCCATGAACCAATCCCTTGCCAACAAGCTGGTCCTCTGTGATCTGGACAACCTCCTGCTTGGCCCGGATGGCAACCTGACCCAGGTCGTGCGGGATGTGCTGCAGCTGTTTTCCAGCCGCGGCGGCCGGTTCACCGTCTTTTCCCAGCGCACGCCCAAGGCAGTGCGGGCCATTCTGGGCAGCGTGCGTCTCTCGGCCCCGGCACTGGTGTGCGGCGGCACACTGGCCTATCATTTTGCGGACGGCTCCCGTCAGCCGCTGTGCAGCTTTGCCGGGCAGGATGCCGGTCTGTTCGCTAGCCTGCCCAGTGCGGCCGGTGTGGGCATTGCCCTGCAGATGCAGGATGGCTCCACCCGCGTGCTGCGCATGAGCCATGCGCTGGAGCAGCACCTGCAGCAAGAGTGGACCCCCTATCTGCTGGCCAATGCGGCGGATATCCGCCCGGATGAGGTGCTGCGAGCCCTGGTGTACCAGGACAACCGCAGCATCCCTCTGACGTCCCTGCTGGAAAAGGCACTGGGCGACAGCACGACCGCCCTGCTGGGTGAGCGTGCAGCCCCGGACCTGCTGCGCCTGACCCCGCGGACGGTTTCGGGTGCGGAGATGCTGCAGGCCGTGTGCACGCCGGTGGGCATTGCCCCGGAAAATGTGCTGGTGCTGGCGGGAAGTATGCCCATGCTGGAGCTGGTGCGGGCCGCAAGCCGGAGCGCTGCGGCGGCCGATGCCCCGGCGGAGCTGCGCCTTGCCGCAAAGCAGGTCACCCTGACCGATGCTGCCGGCGGCGCTGCCGTGGAGGTTTTGTACCGCATGGTGCGGGATGCTGAAAAATTGGCGTAAAATTTGTGTAAGTTCCCTTGCAATTTTCCTGCAAGGGACTTTCTTTTTGGAAGGATTTCGGGTAGAATGAGAGAAACGCATCTGTGCACCGCCCTCCGGCGGGAGATCCTTTTTATAGCAGCCTGTGCAGTCGCTGCGGTGCTGTGCGTGGGGCTGGCGTTCTGGTTTGCGGTGCCGCAGCAGCCTTCACAGAAGCAGCTGCCGCCGGACAGCACACCGCTGTCGGAGCACTGGTATGTGGACCTGAACACGGCGGATGCTGCTGCCCTGTGCACCTTGCCGGGGGTCGGGCCCAGCCGCGCCCGGGCATTGATCGAGTACCGGCAGCAGCACGGCCCCTTTGCCCGCGTTGCCGACGCTGCGGCCGTGCCGGGCCTGACGGAGGAACTTGTGGCCTCCTGGGAAGGGCAGGCAACGGTAAACACACCTGCACAAACGATGCCGTAAGGCACAAAGGGGAATGAATATGAGCGACGAGACCATTTTTATCAACCGGGAACTGAGCTGGCTGGACTTCAACCGCCGGGTCCTGGCTCTTGGCAAGGACAAGAACGTGCCCCTTGCCGAGCAGGTCAAATTCCTGGCCATCTACGGTTCCAATCTGGACGAATTCTTTATGGTGCGCGTCGGCTCTCTGCAGGAGCGCGCTAACCTGGAACAGAGCAAGAGCAAAAAGGAAAAGCGCGAGAACAAGACCAACATGACCGCAGCCGAACAGTTGGCAGCCATCATGCCCAAGACGGCCCAGCTGCAGGCGGACTGCGACAAATACTATGCCAAAGCGTTGGAAGAGCTGGCCGGGTGCGGCTACCGCAAGGTGGATTTTGACCACCTGAGCAAGGAGGATGAGCGCTTCTGGAAAAAATACTTCCAGACGGAGCTGTTCCCCATTCTCAGCCCACAGATCGTGGACAGCCGCCACCCGTTCCCGTTCCTGCGCAACAAGGAAATCTACCTGGGTGTCCTTTTGCGGGAGAAGCACCCCAATGCCCAGAGCCTGGGCATCATCCCCATCTCCAGCCAGATGGAGCGGCTGCACTTCGTCAAAAAGGACGGTGAAACGCAGTTTGCACTGGTGGAAGAACTGGTGCTGCACTATGCGTCCAGCATCTTTGGCAAGGAGAGCATCCTGGAAAGCTGCCTGTTCCGGGTCACCCGCAATGCGGACATCGACGTCAAGGAAGGCATGATGGATCACGACATCGACTATCGTGAGATCATGACCGAGCTGCTCAAGCGCCGCCGCAAGCTGGCGGCTGTGCGCCTGCAGGTCACGCCGGAGGCCGCCCCGGAGGTGCAGCGTTTGCTGTGCAGCCGTCTGGAGCTGTCGGGCAAGCGAGTCTTTGTGCAGAAGAGCCCGCTGGACCTGAGCTTTTTCTACAAGCTCACCGGGCGCATTGAAGCAGAGGACCACCCCGGCCTGTTCTACCCGGCTGCCCGGCCCATGCTGCCGCCGCCAGACTATGATCTGACCGAGGAAGTGCAGAAGCACGATGTGCTGCTGAGCTACCCGTACCAGTCCATCCGGCCCTTCATCGACATGCTCAAAAAGGCTGCCCGTGACCCGGATGTCATCTCCATCAAGATGACCCTGTACCGCATGGCGCGGGAATCGCAGATCGTGCAGGCCCTGATGGAAGCCGCCGAAAACGGCAAGGAAGTGGTGGCGCTGGTGGAGCTGCGCGCCCGCTTTGACGAGCAGAACAACATCGACTGGTCGAAGCAGTTGGAAAATGCGGGCTGCACCGTGATCTACGGCTTCGATGACTACAAGGTGCACTCCAAGCTCACCCTCATCACCCGTAAGCAGGCCGACGGCTACTCCTACATCACCCAGATCGGTACCGGCAACTACAATGAAAAGACCAGTGAGCTCTACACCGACTATTCCTTCATCACGGCAGATGAGGGCATCGGCGAGGAAGCCTCCAAGGTGTTCCGCAATCTGGCCGTGCAGCAGCTCACCGAGGAGAGCGACCGGATGCTGGTGGCTCCGCTGCGGTTCAAGAGCGTATTGCTGGACGAGATGGATCATGTCATCGCCGCTGCCCGCATGGGCCGCCCGGCGTCCATGATCCTCAAGAACAACTCCATCAGCGACCGCGATATCATCCTCAAGCTGCAGGAAGCCAGCTGCGCCGGGGTGCGCATCGACATGATCGTGCGCGGCATCTGCTGCGTGCGCGCCGAGGTGCCCGGTAAGACCGAGAACCTGCACATCCGCAGCCTTGTGGGCCGCTATCTGGAGCATGGCCGCATTTACAGCTTCTTTGACGGGGTGCATACCCGCATCTACATTGCCTCCGGCGACTTCCTCACCCGCAACACCGAGTGCCGCGTGGAAGTGGGCGTGCGGGTGGAGGACCCTGTACTGGTGAAAAAGCTCACCGACATCCTGCAGCTGCAGCTGCGCGACAACGTCAACGCGCGGGAAATGTGCGCTGATGGCAGCTACCAGAAGGTCAAGCCTGCCGAAGGCGAACCCATCGTCAATGGCCAGATGGGCATGTACGACCTGCTCCGGAACGATTGGACGAGAGAAGAGCCATGGAAGCCTACCACGCCCAAGGCAGCGCCTGCCGAAGCCCCGGCAGCGGAAAAGCAGACGGCGGCGGAGGGACCGAAGGCGAAAACGCCGGAAGTTCCTGTACAGGAACCGCCCAAGGCGAAAGGGCCTGATTTCGTGGAAGCTGCACCTGCCACGCCTGCGCCCATCCATCTGGAGCCGACGGAGCACCCGAAAGGCGGCGACCACTTTGACGAGCTGGA
>ENA-UOJL01001630-UOJL01001630.1-human-gut-metagenome-genome-assembly--contig:-P47-NODE-1630-length-22290-cov-8.791095_pt1 | contig 22290 bp, 25 predicted proteins | sample MGYA00242347_ERZ723894 | MGnify/ENA metagenome assembly ERZ723894
GTAAACTTAATTTAAAGAACTTCTTAAAATCACCACCTTAAAATTCCTACTCCAAGAGTAACTCACCACCTAAAAATATATAAATTTTTAAGAAAATTAGATGCTAATTCATACAATAATTAAATAGGTTCTGAGTATCTCTAAATCCCCTATTTTCCCAATTTCTTAAAACTGAGTAAAATTTACAAAAAAGCAGAACGAGATAATGTAAATAGTTTATCTCCAACAAGTTTTTTACCATCTTCATAAAAACCAGTTAAATTTTCCTCACCAATAATTTCAAGAAAAGCGTTTACCTGCAACCCGTCTATGCTACCTATCTTATATAGATCGCCCTTATTGATAAAATAAATAGCAATGTCTTTATCCTCTGACTTAGACTTTACCATATTGCTTACAACCTTTAACTTATGTTTAGGACACTTAAAGTCTGGATTAAACACAATGCAGGGATAAGACATACCCGTGAGAGTAAAATCTGATACCTTATCAGTAATGCCCTTTATTTCCTTTCTTTTAGTTTCATCAGCATCTTCACCATAAAAACCATACTCTTCTTCATCTTTGTGTATATTTGATTCTAACATATTTATGCCCCCATATTCTTCTTAGATAAAAACAACTGCAATAACTTAGGATACACCTTATAACTTGTAGATAGCCCTGTTGAGTATATCTCTGAATTCTTTATTGCGTATACAGTAACGTCTCCTGTATCTTTTGATATAATATCATGAACAAGTTTATTGAACACAGGATTTTTCTCATCATAATTGAAGTATAACTCTCTAGCACCACCTATAGATCTTGAATAAATACCCATGGTGTTTACTCGCATTATAATTGTATCCATAGGATTTATCTCTTCTTCATCAGACTCCTCAGAATCATCTTCATTAGATATATCATTTGATGTATTTGTCTGTAACTCTGGAGCCTGTATATTGGCTTTATTGTACAAATCTATACAATCAAATACCCTACAAAACTCCTTTAAGTCTTCAAGCATATTACCTGTTATAGTTACACCATTAGATACATCGACTGCTATACCCTCTAATGTTAGACCACTATTGATATCCTTTAACAAACTATGACATAACTCATTCTCAGTAGGCTTGAATACCTTGTTCCAGTTGCTTTCATCTTTTAAGTAGTCAATCACCCTATCTCTCTTATACTCAAGTATATCTTCCAAGATTCTATCACATAATTCCTTAGCATTACCTGTCCACCAATCAAAACCAACATCCCCATAATTATCAGATATTGCCTGCTGAACCTGAACAGGAATTTCAGTATGTTTAGCCTCATACCAATTTCTTCCATACCCCATACCAGTGTATAAAGGACACCAACCTTCAATTTCAAGCATCATAGCATTTCTAAGCTCTTTAAGCATTACTGCTGGATTTATACTATTATGAACTTCCAAAAAACACTCATCATGTACAAATGCTGATATAAGAACTCTACCAAGCCAACCATTGTTCTTAATTCTATAGAACAATCTTACCATGGCTAACTTATAGATATCTGCTGCTGTACCCTGTATTCTAGCATTACAAGACTGTCTTTCAATACGATCTCTAGACTCTTTTCTAGGGTCATAATATCTTCTTCGTTTGAAGTAGGTAGTTGAGAAATTCTGAGAAGTACCCTGGGCTCTACTTATCTCAATAAATGATTTAAGCTCTTCCATACCCTTAAAGTATAACTCCTTCTGTTTCTTAGCCTTTCTCGTATTCTCAGGCGACTTTGATCCATACAGGTTAACTCCAAGGTTAGGGTCTCCAAGTCCATACAACAAACCAAAGTTAACACCCTTAGACATCTTTCTTAATGCATCTGTTACCAACTCATAAGGAACACCAAACATATCTGATGCCTTCAGTCTATGATAATCTGCATCAGGGTCTTTAAGTTTCTCAACCATATTAGCACAACCTGCCATACTACACATGATTCGTGCCTCGACTGATGAGTAATCTGCATCCATACAATAATATCCTGGTCTGGCATTTATATATTTCTTGACTGTATCACTATACCCCTGATAATTAGGGTTTTTAGTGGACAATCTACCTGTTGCTAAGAACTGTTCAACTTTAGAGAACATTAAGCCGTCATCAGTAGCAAACTTACCAATATTCTTAGTAAAATTACTTTCAAGAGTTCTAGCATCCAAATAAGTATTTAAGCATCTTACAAACTCCTTCTGCTCATCAGAAAGATTTGAAGATTTTAACCATGTCTTTCTCGTTTCCTTACCAGTGCTAGGATTACCATTGTCTGTTTTATCTACTACAGGCAACTCCATAATTTTAAAACAAACCCTCTGCATATCAGGTGATGATTTAGGATTGAAGTCCGTACCTGACAATTCAACCAACCTAGCATAAGAAGTGTCTATATCGTTCTTAATAGCTTTTACAAGATCATCAAGCTTGGTAATGTCAACATGATGACCATAATACTCCTGATAAGCTATAACTATACTAAATGCAACCTCAATTTCATAAATCTTTCGAGCATCATACTTACCCAACAGGTCTTCTTTCATAGCATATTCAAACAGTTCAAGGTCATTATCTGTATCAGGACATGCATAATACTTAACACTTTCATAATCCAAATCCCAGAATTTTATATTTTCTGAATCAAATTTACCCTCTACAAAGTCACTTAACTCAAAACTGTCTCTACCTAAAAATGTTTTTGTCAGTTTCTTTAAGCTCAACAATAGGTTTGTATGGTCATTCCACAGTGTTACCTTAAATAATATATAAGTATCATGTACCAAGTTAATGCATATTCCATAATTATGCATTACTTTCCAATCGTATGCACCATTATGACACAATAATGGTTTATTCTCAAGAATAGGTTTAAAATACTTCTCGATAATGAAGTCCTCATTACCTGGAGTACATATATTCTTTATCTTTTTATGAGCTACTGGGAAATAATAGGCTTCTCCTGGTTCTATAGAGAATACCATACCAACAAGCCTATCTCCCTTACCCTCTCTGGACTTTACTGAAACATTCAAACCTGTTGTCTCTGTATCGAATGCTACAATTCCATCATGTTGCCATATCTTCTTACATACAGACTCAAGTTCTTCTTTTGACTTAATTATATGATACTTTCTTTCTTTAAGCCAAACATAATCCTTATCTGGATTTCTTTCTATAATTTCCTGTAATGAAAATACCCTGTCATTTGTTCCAAAATCCCAATCTGAAGATTCTACATTTTCAGTTACAAATGTAGACAAATCCAACTTTATAGGTTTATGTTTAGCTGAATCATCTTTGAATATCTTCTCTGTATATGAGCCGTCCTCTTCCAAATCAAGAGATACCCCATCAGTATCTACATAATGTAACTCTCTTATAATACCCAACTGTAAATCTATAGTACAGTCATCACAATATGCATACTTCTGTACCATCTTTGGATTGAACTCTATGTGATAGAGCTCGTCTTCATTTACCAAGTTATTACGATTACATCCCGCTTTCATTCCCCTTATTATACTTCCAAAATAACAGAAGAATTCATCGTTTATCTCGTTCTTATATAATGTATCATCCTCAATGGTGTAATACTGGTCAACTGTTATCTTTCCTGAAGATATTGAACAGTATAACTTTTTCCATGACGCTGGAATTTTAGTTCCATCTGACATAACAACACCATTATCTGCTAATTTAGTACCCTTTGTTAAGTGACTATACAAATAACAGACAATGGTGTCACCATAATCATATGCACTAACATTATATATAAAACCATCATACTTAAACGTACCTGTTAACATTAGTCCACCACCTTTAAACCTACTTTATCAAAATCGAATCGAATCTTAGTACCCATAAACTCGTATGAGATTATGAAATCAATCTCCGTTCTAGTAGTTATGTATACAACCTTGCCTTTTTCATATGCAACTATCTTTAAATAACTTTCCTTAGAGAATAACTTACAAATGAGTTCATTCTCAACAACCTTATGTAACTCCTCACGATTATATGTTACATACCCACTTAAAGTCGACCACACTTCAAGTTCACCAATCTTCTTCATCAACTTACCTTTTAAGGTATTCAGCACATTATTTACCAAAAAATTAATATTTAAGCTATATGCCCTCTTTGTATTGTCTGCCTTAACACCTGGAACTCTCGAACATACAACAATATTGTTTATTGTGCAAATAAAATCTAATGCTGGGTCAAAAAACTCCTTATACTTATCCCAAGTATACCTTTTCCAATTACAATAAGGATTCCTGTTATACAGTCCATCGAGCATACTATCATAGTCTTCTTTAACCTCAAGTATTGCCTTTGACATAACATCTGCACTATACAAATCCAATACCCTAGTATAGTCCATCTTCTTATCACTTTCCTTATATGTTTGGAAGAACTTATAATCTTTTATGTACATAGGAAGTATCAAATTCTTACATTCTTCTATACTCTCTCTGGATACATCATCTAAATCTTCATTGAAATAATGAGCATTTCTATCCTCCTTTGCATCCAACTTATCAAGTTCAATCTGTAATACCTCATCATTTGGAATATCCTTTATTTTATTTTTGTATATAGTAGTTAATACACTTAATACATAAGCCTGTAGGTCTCCTAACTCTGGATTATAATTCCTAATAACATGGAAATAAGTTAAATCCATTGCATCCTCTGCATTAGACATCCCATACAATGATACCGCAAACCATATATAATCTTGTAATATTGTATACGTTTGTGCTGATAATGTTGTACCCCCTACTATTGCATATTTAAAATATTCCATTTTAACCCCTTATCCTTTGTGCGTATGCATTACCCACAGCAAGATAATGAGTTAAGTAACCTACCCGACTCTGCAGTGCATAATGCAACTATTACATTTTTAACCTGCTCGTTTTTATCTGATATAAGCTTTATATTGTCTACTGCATCCTTAGTACCAACTAAAGCTTCCCTTAAAGCCTGAACTATATCAAGTCCATACTCTACAAATACCTTTGTGCGTATACCCAACAATTCTTCAAGAGATTTATTGAAGGCATCGTCGTTTACTACCTCATCCAATCTCTTATCCTGTGTACTTAACTTTACACTATTTGATGGTATATCACCAAAACCAACCTTTTTGGTCTCACCCTCATCAGAGAAACTATCAACAATAAACAACTCTTTCTCTGCTCTCTTTATTCTTCCTATCTTATCATTCTCACTACATGCATATTCATAAGCTTTAAGATTGAAAGAATTTACTGAGTCTTCGTCTAAAGAAATACTACCTGACATTGCTGCATGTACTATCTCTAAAGTATGAGCATAATCACAGCTCAAACCAAACTCTGTCTGACTTTGCTGAGTTTCAGCTATCTGGTTAAATAAACTCCATATCTTACCAGATTTCTCGTTGTAATGATATTTAAAGTACCTCACCCTTATTCCTCCTTGGTTAAAAATTTCCTACATACTCTTATTGTAACAAATTTCCACCAAGATAGCAACTCACTTCACAATTCCTAAATTTTTTAGGACTTCAATAGTGTTTCGTATTCCTGGAGAATTTAGGTAAATTTCTTTAGAATCATACTTAACTGTACTATCTCTAGCAAAGTCGCCAACGATGACGATTTCCTCCACATTTACCCATTTATTGTTTATATTCACATAAATACTAGAACCTTTTACCTTTACTTCAGAATCACCATATTGTTCTTTTATCTCTTGTATGGCTTTCTCAACATTAGGACTTATGGTATTTAAGTTTATGACTATACCTATTGTAAAATATACAGCAACTATGCATACTATAACAATAGCTTTCTTAAGCAATATCTTTTCTTTTTTGCAAACAAGTACTGAAAGTATTACACCTATTGCTGTTAGAATTGATAGATAAACAATACGCATTAAAATGACTGCCCCCTATATAAAGAAATAGTTCTTATATCATCGACAACAGTTTCATAATCCAATACTGTCTTTATATTCCAAAACATATCCTTTTTACCCTTAGATATAACTATAGCCATATCTATCTTATTGCCTAGTGTATTACCCATATGGTAAGGAATGGCAAATGATAACCTATCATGCTTTACATCATATATAGGCTTTATATATGTAGGGTCATACTTATTTATCATAATTCCAGTTTTTATAGCATTTAGTATACTACCGCAAATAAACTCTTTAGACATATTCTGCATATATTCTGGAAATCTGAATCTTCTTTCCTCTATACAATGATATAGGTCTTCGCTGTTTCGTGTATCTATATCTTCATAATCACCATCAAATATTAGTTCGTTTCTATCTACATTATAAAACGGAACTCTTTCCAATTTATCTCTGCAAAACTTTAAATCCTCCTTATCAAAACCAAAATCTAGCAAAGAAATACTATTTGATACTTCAGATACAGAATCTACAAGTAAAAATTTAGAATTTATTACCCCTACTCTTATATGTATGGAAACACCATACATATCAATTAAACCTGTATTTATGATGCCTATAGTCTTTTGTTTATTAAACAATAACCATCTCTCAGTAGATTTACCCTTTGAGATAAAATGGTTTAACCTGTTTAACAAAACAGTTATATAAGACACTATACTATTAATAGACCAGTCATCCTTTAATGCTAAGGATTCCCATATTCTTTCATATACTGGAGATAATTTCTTTGACTCTCCTTTATATATGCTATAGATAGTGCTATCTTTTGTAGACTGATACTCCAAGATACCATCCTCAGTATTGACTAAAGCACCCCTCCATCTACTAAAGTCTACCTTTTGGAACTGAAAGTATATTGGAATACCATCTTTTGTTAACAGCCCTGTATCAATCCACATAATTGATACATCTGAATCATCTCTCTGAACAACACGATAATCCTTTGTAAAGTATCTTAACTTTTTATTATAACGTTTATTCACCCTCGAAACAATAGCTGAATCAGATAAGGTTCTAAACCTAGGGTTTATTTGTTTTATAATATCAACACAAATTTGAGGGTTAACAACGTCCGCATTTCGTACATTGGGAAAAAACTTCTCTTTCATACCCTAAAAGTCCACCTCGCAATCACCAAACAATGAATTGAAAGCCTGTACTCTCTTAGGAGGTTGCTTAACCTTTGCTACTCTTGACTTCTTTTCCTTGGAAACAGCATTTATCTTCTTTTTATTTCTTTTTATCACTTCCTGTAAACCACTTAACTCCGATAAGTTTACTTCTAAGAAACTGTCATACATTTCACTAAACACAGATGACATCTTCTCCTTGCCATTATCAGACCTTCCTATCTTTATACCCCCTATAGCAAGCAAGTTACCACCTATGAATCTAACAAACGGATACCTGATAGATAAATCATATAATGTCTTCATATCACAATAGCCATTTGGTAATCTTACAATCGTTGTTATTCCCTTGACTTCTCCTACCTTTTCAGCTTTGAGATCTTCCAGTGAATACTCATTAAATACCTTGCCCTCATATTCTGTAGGACAGAAACTAGCAGGATTGCCAACAAAAGTTATAAACTTCTCTATACCTGTTAACTCTTTATATATACCTGTATCACCATCTGTTACAACAACATTAAACGATACTTTATCTGGTGTCTTTTTATCTTCACAAGGAATAACTACCTTGCCTACATACTTCTTAGCGTCCTCTAAACTGCAACTAGCAAGTATCTCCATCTTAGCCCTCCTTTTAAAACTTGTAATAACTATATACAAAAATTAGAATATCTTGTTTATTCTTCCAAACTCTATCACTCTTAAGCAATGTATATAGTTTTAATATTCGAGTATAAGGTATCTCCTCAGTTATTGTTGATATACAGTATTGATACTTCAATAACCTTTTATCGTTATATTTACTAGGTATATCTCTAATTTTCTTAAAGATAATACCCTGCATATAAAGAGTCTTTATATCTAAAATATCTTGAACAGATGCCAATAAAAAATTTCTTGTTGATGATACCCCATAAGTATTACATAGGTCTAATATTGTCTGCAATCTTCTTTTAACCACCATATTGAAACCCTTTGTCGTACTAGGTGGAGTATTTAATAACTGTAAAGCTAACTTTGCTACAGTACCACCGCTAGAACCAATCGCATTTACAACATCCTTAGGAGTTTCTATCTCATTCCCCTGTACTAAGTAATCTCTTAACTCAAATACTTTCTCAACATCACTTGCATAAGATGACTGTATAAAATTTACTGTCTTCTGACTTAAGTTAAAATCCCTAAATATAAAACTTGCATCTTTATTTCTTATATATGCTAAATACATATCATTACAACTACCCACAAGAGTTTTAAACTCTTTATAGTCTCGATAGTTATCTACCTTTACAAGAAAATAAGATGTCTCCATTTGGAATATACCTTTATAGGTCTTACACATGGACTTTAACTTAGAATAATCTAATATAACTACCCATCTTAAAGCTAAGAATGGTTGCATATTAATTATTTCTAACATATCTGTAAATCCCTTTTTAGAATCTATCTCAAATACACTATCCCTTGTAGCCTTACATGTTTCCTTTACCCTATCGTAAACAAACAATTCAGCCTTACTAGAATTTGTGAATAGAAGATTTACAGTATTCTCTATGGATATATCCTGTATTGAACCCATATAATCAACTCCTTAAAACTCTCTATATAAGCCCTTAATATACCCACACAAGTTTCCTATAAGCATAAGATATCGGGAGTTAAACTCTTCTAAATCTGATACCTTTCTCAAGTCTTCAAAGCATAATCTGCTTATGCTGTCATCACTTAAATCCTTACTCAGATAATCTGAATACCCCTTACAGAACTCTACAAGCTCTTTAGCTTCAAATGATCTGTACATCTCACCTCTTTCTAACAAGTCCTGTACAAACTCGGACTCTAACCCAAAAGGTGCCTCGTACACCTCACCATTTACCTCATAGCTTCTGAATAAGCTATTTGTACTATACAAAAACAATGGTACACAGTTATGTAATAACTTATTATACCTAGGATCACCTGTTACTGGAACTTTAATGTCTTCATTGATATTGAAATACTTTAAAGCATAAGATAATGCAAAGTACACAATGCAACTATCAAGGTTACTTGTAGTAATTTCAATACAGTTGTCTGTACCTATCTCATCAGTAGGGATAGTTGTTGCAACAACACCATGAGTAGCACTTAAAGTTAAGAAACCAAAATTATCAGAGTCACCCTGATATTCGATAGGCATCATAGTATTTGATACCTCGAATACCCTACCGTCATTTTTCTTTGGGGAATTCTCTCGAATATAAGAAAGTAAACTTTTATCTACTTTAGAATATATACTTGAGGAACATGTCTGAATACCCTCAGCACCAAAAGACACAACATTACTAAGCTCCAACCCAAACTGAACCTCATCCTCTAATGTTCTAGGCTTACACTCAATAAGGGCATAATCAGAGCCACCAAGTATTCCATCAAATACATCCGTTACCTTAAAATTATAACCCGTACACTTAAAGTAATCAAGTAGCATATTAAGTAAAGGCTGAACATCTTCATCTAATAAGAAATTCACATCTGTAAGTACCTTTACGCTGAAGTCAATACCCTGTAATATATCTGCAAGTCTGCACATTCTGTACAAGAATAACATACCCTCGTTCTTACATATAATACCCATAGACTTAGCATCAACATATAAATCAGATGACTTGTCAGCGTTATCTCTAGATAACCTAGCAATAATACAGAGTTTTCCTTCTTCGCCACTTAATACTTTCTCATATAACTCAGGCATATTTTCACTTAAGAAACCTGAGTTGTTAATATCCAAATCAATGCCACTGTACCAATCTATCCCCTCATCTCCAAAACTATCTTCGTCAAAATTGTGGCATATATCTGCACCCCTACTGATATACTCAAAAAACTTCTTATTTATCTCAGCATCTTCGTTTGCAAGTAAATCTGAAATAATGTTAAATCTTTTGACAAGTAACTGAGAATAACCAACTCCATCTTTCTCAGCTATTTTTATAATCTGGGATGCTAACCATCTCTTATAATCATCACCGTCATAATCCCTTGATGATTCGATAAGAGAAAACATTTCATCTGGAGAAACCTTTAAAGTTTCAATACCATACTTAATAGCATCTTTAGTATTTTTCATTCTACACAAAACCCTTTCTATTTCTTTATACAACCAAATCTTTACATGCCTTCAAAGGCTTCTGCAATACCACTACCCTTCACCTTGGATTTACTTAAAACCTCTGATGATTCTAAGAATGTCTTAGCATAAGAATTTTTATCTAAGACGAACTTGTACATACAATCCAGACTATTCAAGGTATTATATAGCTCCTCAAGATCATCCGTATAATCTGGATTCTCCTCTGCATGGTTTAACCAATTATATACCTTGCTATTCTGAACACAAATACATACAGTGTCCTCATGTTTAACATTGTACCTGCAGGCTCTTAAACCTCGTGTTACCCCATTGATAATGGACTGCGTTAAGTCTGAACTTAGACTAAACACATCTTCTTCAACAACAATACCACTTACTTCAAGCAAATAAGCACCCTTACATAACTTTCTGCTTACATATGTACTCAACTTGTATAACATCTTACTCCTCCTTTGTATTATTTTAAAGGTCTTCCAACCATTCCTCTCCAACTAATATATTCATTGCTGCGTCCTCATTAAGAGTTCTTCCATCAGGAAAACAAGGAACAACTCCTGCTTCACCACCATATCTAAAGCATAACAACTCATCTTCATAAGCATCAAGTATCATTATGTTTTTAGGCTCGTATAATGGAACACGCTTTACTGAGTTACCCTGAGCTGTGAGTACCCCCATATCTTCCATATTTACTATATTACCGTCATAATCAAATAAAGCCTTATAAGGTTCATCAGCAACTATTGCTACAGGACTAAGCTTACTCTTACCCTTAGTCCATATGATCTTCTGAACATACCCTGAATACAAATCCTGTTTCCAAAGTCCTACCTTTAAAGCAATATTTCCCTTATTATGATTACCTTCAGTACCCAACTCACTAAATAGGTCTCTATTGTTTACTTCAAGTACAACACCATCGCAAAAGTATCCAAATTCATCATACGCTTCCTCAAAAGTTTCAACAATCGAATGAATAGTTTCCATAAGATCATACTTGCTACAACTCTCTATTAAGAGATATTCTGGAGTCTTGAAACCACAGGCTGAAATCATCTGAAACTCTTCTTCTCTATCTTCAAAGAAGAAGTCATCCTTTAAGAACCCATAACATAAGAAATCGAGCAACTCTACCTCTTCCTGAGTAGCTGATGGTCTTATAAGAGAGGAAACTGCTGAAAATGCTGACTTTATTGTAGGATTAAACTCCCTAGCCTGTTCCAGTTTATCTAACTTTAAACAAACCTCACCCCTCAACTCAACCAAACCATAATCAGCAAGCTCCTCATTATAATCTCCAAGAATGATCTTCATGTGTTCAGTAAGGTCTCTACCTGCTGAACTTCTTGCTCTTGATGTTGCAGAAACTAAATAACCGTCCTTGTATACAACTCTTATTCCATGACCATTTATTTTAAATGATGCAAAATAACCAGTCTCATCTGGCATAGACTCTATCCAATCGTTGAGTTCTTTACTATCATATGACTTTATAGTTTCAATGCTCATCATTGGGTGTTTTACAAGAAGATCTGTATATTCTGTTATATCTCCGTCATCTTCCCAAATCTCTGATAATATACCTGACTCTGGTTTAACCTGTTTCAACATATCATATAAGGTATCATAAATACTATCAGCCACTTGATTGGCATATTCAGAACCTTTCTGACGAGTATTACACTCATTTATTAAGGCTTCAAGCTCTTCTACCTTACTATCGTCAAAACCTGCAACTCCATCTGCATCTATTAACTCAAGTATATTACTTAATCTTAAGTCAAAATTTTCCATTTTACCCTCCTACAACATAAAATTAACTATCTATTAAGTAATATTCTAAATAGAAACTCTTAATATATAGATATTGTACACTCACCGTCTCTATGCTTTCTAGTTATATAAACACCATTACCGCAATCCTGCCAATAAACATCCTTTATATTTATACCATCAAAAGAATTAAGCAAACAGGTTATTATGTTCTCTACATAACTATCACTGTTTACATTTAACGGTTTTACCCATTTATCCATCTTCTTAACAGCAACTACAGGGGTGTCATTTACCATATAAATATGGATATATCCTGTTACACCTACATCTTTAGAAATACTAGTCATAAGCTTTAATACTTCCTTAGGTATCTGCTTTGGTTCTGACCATTGTACCCTACTACCCAGTTTAGGACTCATCTTTTCAAACTCCCTAGCTGTTGGAGTATCTAAGCCTACACCCTTATTCCAAAGAATTTCTAGCTGGTTACCATCCTTAGAATCTTTAATATAAGCTGATATATCCTTATAAATCATTTTAGGCTCAAACAATATCGCACTTTCAATATAGTATGAACTAAAGGACAGACCAAGATCAGGTAATTCAACCCCATCTTCTTTATCTACATAATTTTTCTCTGTAAGTAATTTAAATATCTTCTTATCTTTAGTAGTTTTAAGCTTATCATGTACCTCCTGTACTTCTGATAAGTTAAGTAATTTCTTAAACATAGAAAACCTCCTAAAACTACTATACATTTTATTTTTCCTTATAATTTTAACACATTTTTACTCAAAAATAAACATCTGACTATAATAAAATAAAGGGCAACCCATACAAATGAATTACCCTTTATATTTAAATTACTTTACAGTCCCTAATGAATATATTTACCCATATAAACATAACTGTAATTCTTACCTGTTGACTTATCGGTTACCCTACATAACAACTCTCTGCTAGAGGATACACTTATTTTATTTGCACCCTTATTTCCATAAACCCTGGCTCTTATCTCTGTCTCAGGTAGTTTTATTCCAAAACTACTGCACTTTGCATGTATTACATGTATAAGAGCATTCCTAGGTGATGTTCCAATAGAATCAGCATTTACTCCATCAGACATCACAACATTATATAACTTCTCCATATCTTAATATCTTAAATAAGCACTACGTTGCTGTTATCATCTATAATAGCAACCACTGTCTCTGAGTTTGATGGCATTGATGCTATTGTTGCACCAATTTTACTTACCCAACCATGATATATGCCAAGTCTCTTGACTATATCACATATATCCCTATGACTTGGATCTGGCTTTGACACAATGAAGTTTACACCTTCTAACTTCTCTGTTGCTTTGTCTCTTCTAAGACCATAAATCTTAAACATAAATTGTACCCCCCCCTATTCATAATTAGGTTCTACCCTAGCATTGTAATTGTATGAAACAAGATACCTGTTTGTATCATAAACTTCACCTTTCTGGCTTATGATATAGACAACATCTTCTTCATCTTCATTAAAGGTAGATACCCAACCTTGAACTACTTGTTTCTCTCTTATTACCTTTAATGGATCTTCATCTACTGTAAGGTTTACACTTACCAAATTACAATCATTATCTTCATCTAGTCTTAAACCATAAACCCTATATTTCATATGTATCACCTACTTATCTGTACTTCCAAAGCCTCCTGCTCTTTCCTCATCAAGCACTGTAGCATTTTCTGCCTTAAGGAATTTCTGGAACACACCCTGACCAATCTTGTCACCTACATGTAATGCTACTGGAAGAGGTCCAAGGTTATAGAATGCAAACATGATTTCCCCATCATTGCCTGTATTTCCATAATAGTCAGCATCTATAACACCAACACCATTTGCAATCACAAGTCCAAGTTTTACTGGGTTTGAACTACGATTGTACAGATACAGAACCTCATCATCCTCCATCTTAGCCTTTATACCTGTATGTACCATTGTAGGCTTAAACAGCTTGGAGTTCATACCCAACAGATCACCCCTGTAAGCATTGTTTACAGAATTACCCTCTCCTATACTAGCCATAGTTAAGGAGCTCTCTAACAGACTTGGAATTGTTACCTCCTCGGCACAAAAGAAATCTGCACCTGCTGAGCTCTTTGTAGAATACTCTGGCAACTTTGCATTCCCATACTGCACTGCATAATTACCATTTTCATCTTGTAAAAGAACTCTCTTACCGTCTACGTCAACCCACTTCCTTGCAAACTCAAAAAATCTTCTCATTAGAATTTCCTCCTATTTAAATCTATACTAATATTTTACCATACATTTACCAATATATAAACTTTAATCAACAATATTTTTAATTATTTGTAGAATTTTCTGTACTGTCTGTGCTTACATCTTCTGAAGTTGCATTCTCCACAGTCGATGTTTCTACTTCTGTTGAACTTGAAGAGGTCTCCTCTGTTGAAACATCTTCAGTTTCTGTATTTTCTGTTACTTCCTCAGATACCAAACTTGTATCTTCTGTAGGTGCTGAACTTTCCTCTTCATCTTCATCACCTACTATAACTATCTTACTTGATTCAGTAGTTGTAACTTCTTCAGTTGTATTTAAGTTAGTCTCCACATCTGGATACCCCAACTTCGTTTCAGTTCCACAACCATTGAGAGTACCCATTGTAAGTATTAACCCTGCACAAAGTAATACTCTCAAACTTAACTTTCTCATTACTTATCCTCCCATGTAGTATCACCAATAGTATCAATTACTGCACTTAAAATACATCGGGCGTCTACCCTGTTATTCTTTTGCATTTTTAAGATTGCATCTTTAAGAGAGCAATTACCAGTTAAAAAATACTTCGAGAACATTATGTTTCCTGAACCTGGGTCTATTATTCTACCACCATCGGGATTAAATTTCCAATAATAAGTAAATGAAGATGGTTTGTACTCTGAGAACATTCTACTCCCTGTACCTGCATAAATAATCTTACCACCATCTACATTAGATCTCCAACGACGATATTTACCTTTATGATCTTTAAACTCAATATCAATATAGGATTTATCGGGTAAGCCATGCTTCCTTGAGTCAGCATCGTCGTAAAAGTCCTGCTCATATATTTCCTGTATCTTGTAAGATCCACCCTTGACTACAATAGTATCTCCTACTTTCAATTTACTAAGTTTGTCATACTCCCACACGGTATCTCCAATGGTATTCATAATTACATTTAGTACATCTTGTACACTTTGCTTGAATTCTAACATTCTTAGTACCGTATCATTAAGAGTGTTTTCTCCAGTTAAAAAATATTTTGAAAACAGCTGGACTCCTGAATCTGCGTAAATAACATGACCACCATCTATGTTGGACTTCCAATGATGATACTTACCTTTAATATCTTTAAACTCAATGTCAATATATGACTTATCAGATAAGTTATATTTTCTCGAATCAGCATCATCATAAAAATCCTGTTCATATATTTCCGCTATCTCGTAAGATTTACCCCTAACTACAATAGAGTCTCCTACTTTTAACTTGTTAAACCCACCAATCATACTACTTACATCCCCTACCACTTAATGTCATATAATGTAACTATAAGTTTCTCATTTTCCTCGGACACTCCAAAGCCTAACATTGAGGAATCAAGCCTTCCTGAATCAATATTAGAGTTGAATATTAACATATCCAGATCTCTCTGCATATCATCACTATCTAATAACCTGCTTAAAAGTATTGTGTTACCTTCAATGTTGTACCATTTCTTAAATGAATGACAATAAGTACCCAACTTAGACATTGATGATAATGGTTTATTTGAAACATCCCGCTTTTTAATTAAAGAATAACTCCATGACTTATTTGGATTACCCTTTGCAAGAAACTCTACATCTTCATCAGTATAAACACCCTCAGGATAATAAATACCCATGACTATAAAACCTTTCTTTAACATAAGCCTTAGCATAAGCTTAAGAACCTTAGAACTCTCAAGTAAACCAAAAGATATGTGCATAATACCAGTTTTAGGGTCATACAAAGTATTTTCATCAGCTAATGATTGTAATTCATAAATCTCGTCAACCCCACCATCAATTGGTATCCTTCTTTTGATGCGTCTTCTCATACTTGTGATTACCATATCATATAAAGACATATACATGTCATAACCTGACAGTCCTCTATATTTTATAGGTAGCCCTTCACCTATATGAGACCAATCGTGATTTGTTATGTACCTATCTATATCATCATCAATTTTCATAAAACTAAAAGTTTTATCTGCAAGTTCCTCGTTATAACTATTCTTTAAACTTCGTTCAATGTGGATTTTAAGCCAAGTATTGTTTACAGTCATATTCGTTTTCAAATACAGACGTTTTGCCAATGCGTATATACCGTGCATTTCAATTGAATGGATTAACCCTCTTAACTCCTTGCCATTTAAGGTTTTACCATCTACTGTGTAGACATCTTTCTTCATTTTAGAACAGTCTATTACCTCTCGTATGAAGTCATCAAATACAGTATCCTGGCGTAAATGCCACACAATACCACCCAACATTACATCGTCTAAAGTAGAATTCTTTTGTATACATAACTCTATGCCTTGTTCACCTGTTAAGTTGTCAATAGCACAAACCTTATCTTTATGTGCTAAATGACCAAACTTATTTAAAAGAGAACTTACTTCTTCCTGATCTGCTTTCATGCTACAAGGAAATTTCATGTAAGAACGATCCCCATCATCTCCAACCTCAAAGTGAGAATACCCCCTTACTTTAGTATAAGCCCTTATAGCATCTGGATAAACCACTGCTGCTACAGCTTCATCCCTTGGCTCACCTAAATCGCACTCTGTACAGTACAACCATAAACATAATGCATGCTGAATTGATAACATATCCTCTTTACACTCCCTTCTTTAATGCCTATATTACTAAAGAATTACCAACATACCACAGTGTGTCTTCATTCTTGTACTCACCTGAGTTAAGTACCGCCTCAGCGTCTTCCTTTGAATCATAACCTCCAAGATATTTATCACACTTACTGAAAAGTATCCACCACTTCTCTGAGATAGATCCATATATTATATATAAATCCTCTCTCTTAGCATTAGCTAATAACTCTAACTGCTTTTCTGATAACCTCTTAGGTATTGGTGTTTTTGCCATATTACATTACCTCCGTACTTTATTCATTTTCAAATACCCTAGAACACTTAGAATGTGTATATCTTAAATATACTTTTCATGTATTTTATAAAATACATTCCTTAAACTAATATATAATTATATTTTATTACATTTAACTTATATAAGGGATACCAACCTAAATAAAAAACGTAGACAATTTATACTAAACTGCCTACGTTTAAAATAGATTTATACAGTTTCACTGCTACAATTAAATCTCCTGAATAACACCATCAGCATCAATGACAGCTATTACCTTTTCTTCTTCAGTTGCAACATTATGAGAATATCTACAAATGAAACCATTATAGATTTTCAAACTTCCTGCTAAACCAAATGGTTCCTTTGTTGTATAGAAGTGCACACATTCTACACTATCTCCTGTATCTTTTAAACCATAAATCTTGTAACCCATAATTTACCTTCTATTATGTTGCCTAACTATTTTGCTACATACTTGAATTTTCTCCTACTGTAAACCTCCTTAGATTAAATTATACCACAAAACAGCTCACACTACAATAACTTTGTATAATATAAGCTTTCTTTTACAAAAACTTATTTTAGCTTTCTACTTAAACTAATACCTGATCTTTTAAATAGACCACTATCGACTCCATAACAACTTCTTTAGGAAATCCTTTATTTAGTAACTCTGTACATACCTCACCCACTGTGTACTCACTATGTTCTTCTTTAGTATCCTTAATAGAGAACAGACTAATAATTGCATTAGAGCATGCTTGATTTAATTTATTTTTTAAATTGTTTTCTACTTTTTCTATAGTATCAGTAGTAAAGTTAAAGGTATTAAATATTTCTTTTCTTGCTTCTGATAATGATTTACCCTCTTTTATCAGTTTAATAAACTCTTTTGTACAATCGTTGTAGTCTAATGGCTTTTTTAGTTGTGCAATTATATCATCTTCAGTTGTATTTTCATCTATCATTATCCTGCTTGGAAACTTTGTTTTATTAAAAAGTAAAGCCTCGCTATCCACTTTAATAAATTTACTACACAGCATAAAGTCCTCTGGTAATGTGCAACCTACAAACATTTCCTCCAATTCTGCGTTACTTGTGTCAAATTGATCCCCTAATGAAAAGCCTTCGGATATGACACATTTATAAAACATATCTTGCATATCTTTTACATTGCTTGTATCAAATTTATCCCCTAATGTGAAACCCTTTGGTAACTTACATTCCTGAAACATATCTTGCATAATTTTTACATTGCTTGTATCGAATTTGTCGCCCAAAGTGAATCCTTCTGGCATGACACAGCCATTAAACATATCCTTCATAGATTCTACATTACTTGTATCAAAGTTATCTCCTAATGTGAAACCTTTTGAAAACTCACACTCCTCAAACATAAAAGACATATCCTTAACATTACTTGTATCGAACTTATCTCCTAAAGAGAAACCTTCTAATATGACACATTCATGAAACATAAACGACATATATTCTACATTACTTGTATCAAAGCTACCCCCTAGAGAGAAACCTTCTGATAATGTACAACCTGAGAACATATATCGCATATCTTTTACTTTGCTTGTGTTAAATTTGTCCCCTAGTGTGAAACCTTCTGGTATAATACAATCAGAAAACATAAGCTCCATAGTTTCTACATTACTTGTGTCGAATTTATCACCTAATGAGAAACCTCTCGATAATTTACAACGTTCAAACATGTACCGCATATCTTTTACTTTGCTTGTGTTGAATTTGTCCCCTAGTGTAAAACCTTCTGACATAATACATTTATTAAACATACCAAACATATTTTTTACATTGCTTGTGTCAAATTTATCTCCTAACGTGAAACCTTCTGGTATGACACACTCCTCAAACATAGAATTCATAGTTTCTACATTACTTGTGTCAAATTTGTCACCCAATAAAAAACCCTTTGGTAATTTACATTCCCTAAACATCCAATCCATTCGAACTACACTACTTGTATCAAAATTATCCCCTAATGTAAATCCCCTTGGGAGCTCTTTATCATAAAACATATAGCTAGTGTCAATACAGCCTTTTGGTAAATTTACTGTAAGACCATTTCCTACATAACGTATCCATTGATGATCTGTTTCTTCCCATTCTATTTCAAACTCATCATCATCATAATTAAACTCTCCCAAATTACCCTTATAATGTCGTATCATATTTACCTCCTTTATGCCAATCATTAGCAGAATAATAACAATCTAATTGATAGTCTTTGAAATTAAAATATTTCACTCACCTTAGATTATTTACCCATGCACTTTAATATCTGTAATTTCTAAAAACTATCATATATCTTCATCTTATTTAATCCAAATCCCATGTTAAATCCCCAAGTATCTTCAACTCAGATTTTATGATATCCCTATATTCATAACCTTTGTCCTTCATGATGGCTATGACTTCATTCAATGTTTTACCTGTGCCCTGGTAAAGATTCTTAAACACAGAATCACAACATACATCTATTTCACCAATAGATTCTTCTTTTCTGAAAGTTGTTGTAGTACCCTTTATTGCCATATCATATACCATCCTTCTTAAGTTCTACATTTATTATTGTATACATTCATCCCCCAAATAAGATACTATGCAATTATTTAGTAATATATTCGCATATCCCTTTTTAGAGAGGTTGGACTTTAAATCCCCTATCGATAATTCACTTTCTTTATTCTTTATAAACATTTGCTGTATATCTCTTATACACTCCAATGACAGTTTGGATTTATCTTCTACCTTTTTATAAGCATTTAACTCCATTCCCTCTACTGAGCATTCTTTACTCTCTGGACTTAAACATTTATTTCTAATATAATAAATTATACAATCCTCAACTATTTCCCTAGGATACCCTATATCTAGGAGTAATTCCTTGAGCTCGCTTATTGACAAATCATTATATGTTAAAAGTATTTCTGGAAGAACGCTTTCACATAGAATTTTCAACCTACTTTGTAATTGTTTCAAAGTAACTACTATTACATCTTCTGTGAATTTCTGTTTTAAACTAATTAATATTTCTCTTAAATTCGTATAGCTATTTAACAAAACTAGAGCTTCCCGCATACATTCTATCTCAGTATAGCAAGTATGATCTTTTATTCTACCATTATTTTTTATAAAATATACAATTTCCTGTTCTGTCTGCAATCTTACCGTTTTAATAGTACCGTCCTTACAAACTAATTCTACAGTGCCATCTATAATCCAGTCTTCATTTAGCCACCCAAATATATATTCTAATTCGTCTAACTTATTTATATTTTTCATTGTAGCCAGTCCACCAAAAAAGATATCTTCAGGAATCCTACATTTAGCAAACATATTCATTACTCTTATATGATTTTTACCGTTCCCAACTAACATAGGTAATTTAACCCCTGTTGACATTTTAGATTTATAAAACATACAATCCATGGATTGTATGTTACTTAAATCTAAACTAGATAAATCAACATTATTAGAAAATATACAATTTTTAAACATATCACTTGCATATTTTACATTACTTAAATCTAGACTAGATAAATCAAAATCATTAGGGAATTTGCAATTTTCAAACATAAATCTTGTATCTGTAGTTGCACTAAGATTTAAATCCTTTAATTTAGAACCTTCTCTAAAAACACAATTTAAAAACATACCCCTAGACTGCACTATTGTACCCTTATCAAAACCTACTAGACTAAAATAGGGTCCAATTTCACAATCCATAAACATAGTGCTAGTATCTATACACCCTTCTGGCAAAAGTATTGTTTCATTAATAAATTTACCTTTAACTGATTTATTTACGACTAATCGGTCTTGGGAAACATTATGACCTGCTACCATATTCTCTTCCTCAGGAAAATAATGCATTAATGTAAATTTTTCACTATCATAATCAAAGCACCCTATTTTCCCAGAATAATGCCTAAAACGAGGCTCAGGTTTTAACATATAAACTCCTCCTTTTAATAAAGATCAAAATTTCTCTATAAACTGCCTAGCGGTTTATAGTATACTCTTTAAAATGCTTTAAAACTTTTCACAAATCGTTAAACACAATTTATTTCATAATCTAGATTATTCACCGAAACTAAAATAAAATAAGGCTTTTTATTTTTTAAATAAAACATTAAATAAGGATTTCCCCCTGATTGAAATTCTATAATGTAATCAATGAACTCTTGTAATTCCGCACTTCCAACATAATACCGCATACGAAATAAACAAGTTTCAAAACAATCTTTAATTTGATGAGAATAAACATTGTATACTTTACCATATTTATTAAGAGTTTTCCACATTTCTTTGTTGCAAGACTCCAGGAGGTATCCACCTAACACACCACCTATACTATTTTCGAATGAATCTTTAATCCCCTGATTTAAATTTACTAAAGCATAGTACCTCTTTCCAAAGGCATCTCTTACTATTGTTAACCCACTTTGTGAATTTTCTATATTTATTAAACGTACCACCTCTTCTAAAGCACAACCATCATCAACACTTCCTAATATAGTAGCATTTATGCATTCATTATCGCACTTCCAAATAGGATATTCTTTTCCTGGTATATAATTTTCTCCTACTACTCTAAAATCTGATACTGGCATAATATACTCCTCTTAATATTCATTTTTATAGTGATAATAGTCTAATTGATATTCTTTAAAAGTTACGTCACTCCCTTCATATATGTTACATTCTAGTTTATTTATCCCTTTACTTCTTGTAATATCTACAATTACTAAAAGACCACCATGTATTTTACCTTCACTACAGAAATCCTTGTATTCACCTTGTTGTACATTATCTCTTGAGTAATCAGGAGTTAAACAAACAGATATACCTTTCTGAGATTTCTGATTTACTTTTATACCCCTTGTAGATACTAATTCAACGTGACCTATTTCAATGTTTGGGTATTTTTCACATACTTTCTGAACGATATTTAATAGAAATCCTGATAACTTGGACAATTTTATGACATTACATATAGCTTTAACCCTATATTTATAAAAAATACCAT
>ENA-UOJL01001639-UOJL01001639.1-human-gut-metagenome-genome-assembly--contig:-P47-NODE-1639-length-22115-cov-5.289166_pt1 | contig 22115 bp, 15 predicted proteins | sample MGYA00242347_ERZ723894 | MGnify/ENA metagenome assembly ERZ723894
AATTTTTTGGATCTGCTTTTTTAGTTGGCCACCTGGACCATGGCGTGGCGGACTACTCTGTCCCCCAACTTATAGCCCTTTTGGTACACAGCAGCGATCACATTCTCACCCAAGGATTCATCCTCGATGTGTGCCACCGCATTGTGCAGGTGGGGATCAAACGGCTCCCCTACCTGGCCCATTTCCGTCAAGCCCAGCTTTTCAAAACAAGCCTTGATCTGGTTTTCGATCATCTCCACGCCTTTGCGCATATCCTCCGCGGAGGCGTTTTCCTGGCCCAAGGCCCGCTCGATATTATCGGCTATGGGGAGAATGGCCTGCACGGTATCGGACACCGCGTTATTATAAATGGCGTTTTTCTCGTTCTGGGAACGCTTCCGGAAGTTATCGTACTCCGCCAGCACCCGGAGATGCTGCTGCTTGTGCTCCTCGAATTCTTTTTGAAGCTTTTGCAGTTCCGTTTCCTCCGAAGCCGTCTCCTTCGCGGCTTCCTCAGCCTCGCCAGGCTTCTTTTCCTGTTCCTGCTCCGGGGCCTCCGGCTTTTGGTCCTTTTGGGGCTCCTTGTTCTTCTCTTTTGCCATGTTCCCGGCTCCCTTCTGAAATCTAACTCTAAGCGGGTCGCCCCGCGTTGTTTTCTTTAATATCACTCATCTCGCATGAGCACGGTGAGCATCTGTCCCACCTGGTCGCTGACGTATCGCAGCACCGCTGTCACACGGGGATAATCCATCCGCACCGGTCCCAACACTGCCAAGGCTCCGGCATCCTGGCCGTTCACCTGATAGCGTGACACCTCCAAGGACGTTTTATCCAGCTCCGCCCTGCCAAGCTCCCTGCCGATCAGAACAGTTACCTGGCCCGGCTTCTGCCGCAGCATGGCCGCCACATCTTCCCGGCGTTCCAGAAAATCCATCACCCGCCGGGCTCCTCCGTGTTCCAGTTCCGGGTAGAACAGCAAGTTCATCTGCCCGCTCAAGAGCACTTCGGTTCCCATGGTATCCCGGGCTACGTCCAGCAGCGCCCGCAACGGCGCTCCCACCAGGACATACATCTGACCCAGCGAGACCCCGATACCCTGCAAAAAAGCGGGAGTAATATCGGATACATTCTTGCCGGCCAGCTTTCCGTTAAACACCCGGAAAAATACCCGGAGAATATCACTGGTCAAATCGAAGTCGCAATGGAACACACGGTTTTTCATGGTACCCGTAGAGCTCATCAGAATCAGCATGGCGGTGCGCCGGCTGGTTTGTACAAACTGTACCGCCCGCACCTGGGCTGTATCACCACTGGGCGTGGTGGCTACCGCGGCGCATCGGGTCACCCCCGAAAGCAACCGCGTCGCTCGTGAAAGCAACTGTTCCGGATCGTAAGAACCGGAAAGCAACATGGAATCAAATGTGCGGCGCTCTTCCTCCTTCAACTCAGGGACTTTCATCAGGTGGTCCACATATTCCCGATAGCCCCGCTGGGACGGAATCCGCCCGGCAGATGTGTGAGGCTGCTCTAACAGTCCCAATTCGATAAGGTCGGCCATTTCGTTTCGCACGGTGGCCGAAGAAACCCCTACCTCTTCTGCTACTGCTTTGCTCCCCACAGGTTCGCCGCTTTTTACATACCCGGCAACCACGGAGGACAAAATGCGCTCTTTCCGTGGCGTCAGTTCCATATCATTCACCTCCGCCGGATGTTTTAGCACTCTTTTAATCCGAGTGCTAATCCATGCTTATAATGTACCACTTAGGTCAGCAAAAGTCAAGAATCATTTTGTAAATAGTTTGTGAATGGCCCAAAACCTCAGAAAAAAACAAAAAAGAGCCGCCAAACGGCCGCTCTTTCCATGTATTACAGGTCCTCCACGATCACCCCTAAAGCAGAAAGAAGGTTCACCGCTTCTGGCAAAGAAAACCGTGCCCCTTTCACCCGGTTTCCTTCCAAGGAAAAAAGATAGTTGGTTGCACCGCGAAAATCCGCCCCCATCAGATTGTTTTGGGAAAAGGATACGTCTGCCAACTGGCATCCGGAAAAGTTTGCCTTTTCCAACTGGCAGTCATCAAAAAAGCTGCCTGACAAGTCTGCGGAAGAAAAATCGAACTCTTTCAGGTCCAAACCGAAAAACACACAATGGCGTAAAGAACATCCCGTCAAGCTGTCAAAGGGCAAAAATCCCATCTTCCGCTTTCGCTCGTCCAGCAGAGCGGACCAATCCACTCCGGACAGATCACAATGCGAAAAATCGCAGGAAAGCATCTGGCTTCCCCGGAATTTAGGCGCGGATATTTTGCAGTCCTCAAACCGGCAGCCGCTAAATTGGCAATTCTTCACCACAAGCTCCGTAAAGCGGCATTTGGAAAAAAAGCAATCCTCAAACAGCAGCCCGGAAAGTTCTTCTCCCGATTTCTGCAACTTGGAAAAAGTCTCCTCACAATATTCTTTCACGGCAGCATCCTTCCTCTCTATAACCTATTATTATAAGGAAAAAATATCATCTGACAAGGATGGCGCACAAAAAAAGCGAGGCTCTTTCTTCGAACCTCGCCTTTTTCTGCTTTTATATATCGTCCGAGGCCTTTTCATTGAATGTCCAGGCAAAATCATTGTGATAGATCATCAGCCGGGTCATACCGCCATCGATGCAAATATTTTCCCCGGTAATGAATCCCGCCTTATCCGAACACAGGAACATCACCATATTGGCAATGTCCATGGGGTTTCCCACGCGCCCCGCAGGCTGCTGCACTGCATCCGGACCTGTATAAACTGTAAAGTCCGTGTCGATCCACCCTGGAGAAATGGAATTCACTCTGGCTTTCCCTGCCAGACTTACCGCCAACGCATGGGTCAGGGCAGCAATACCGCCTTTGGCAGCGGTGTAACTTTCCGTTTGGGGCTGGCTCATCCGATCACGGGAAGAAGAGATATTCACCACCGAAGCACCGGAAGCAAAATAGGGGGCCAACAGCTTGGTCAGGTAAAAGGGAGCTGCTACTCCCACCCGAAGCGCATAGTCAAACTCTTGGTAAGTGCACTCATCCAAGCCTTTCATAAGGGGCGGGGCATTGTGGATCAAATAATCCACCCGGCCATACTCTCCAATGACCTTCCGGGCGAATTGCTCCAGAACTTCCTGTTGGCCAATGTCCCCCACAAAATAGTCATTGTTTTCGATATCGATAAGGCACACATGGGCTCCGGCTTTTCGGAACTCCTCCCCTATCGCCTTGCCGATTCCTTTGGCTCCACCGGTTATCACTGCCACTTTGTCTTGAAACATGACGGCCCTCCTCTTTTCTCGTCCCTATCCTGGAAAGAATTGAAAAAACTACTCGTCTTGCTGCATCTCTACTTCTGCAGTTTTCCCACAGAAGGCTTATATTTATAGTATACATAAAATGACAGCGCAACGGTCAGGACATCTGCTGTGGCTTGGGACCAGACAATACCGCACATTCCAAAAATCGCATTCAAAAGGAACAACATGGGAATATTGAACACAAGCCACCGGGTCACTCCCAGGAACAGGGAGATCCGCCCTTTGCCAAAGGCTTGGAACAAATAGACCGTAAAGAAGCTCAAAAACATCAGGGGCGTAGCCAACACCCGGATGCGCAAAAACTGGGATGCCAGCTCCACCGTCTGGGTATCTGCAATGAACAGGTGGGCAAACTGAACGGCGAAAATTTCGTAAAGCACAATGCTGATTGCCGCGATGATCAATCCCAGGCTGCGGGAAAGGCGAATGGTATCATTCATTCTCTTTTCGTTGCCGGCGGAATAGTTGTAGGCCACCAGAGGCATCATGCCTTGGCAAATGCCAATTCCCACATTCAGGGGGAAACGCTCCACTTTCAGGACGATACCCACGGCAGCCAGCGCCAGGTCGTGATAGGAAACCATGAGCTTATCGATAATCACATAGTCTAAATCGAACAGCAACGTGGTAACAGCAGAAGGGATTCCCACTCCGAACACGGCAATCACACTGCTTTTGCAGGGCAAGCCCTTTCTGGGAGAAAAAGTGACCACGGAATCTTTGCCCATCCGCAACATCACAATCACGAAAAACAGGAACGCGGTACAGTTGGAAATACAAGTGGCGATTCCTGCGCCCAACACCTCATATCCATCCGGAAGAATCACAAACATAAATAGAGGGTCTAGGGCTATGTTCAACAATCCACCTAAAATAATACCGGCGCTTGCCTCTTTGGACCGGCCAATACTGCGGATCAAATTGGCCAACACATTGGAAAGCACCGTTGGGATTCCACCCACTACGATCACGCACGTGGCATACTGTCTCGCATATTCATAGGTGTTTTCCCCGGCCCCCAGCACCCCAAGGACAGGTTCCATAAAAATGGCAATCCCCACAGCGAACAGGGCCGCGATAAACAAGCCAAGATACAGGGAAAACGCGCTGACCCGTCTGGCCTCCTCTTCCTGGGACTGACCCAAAAGCCGGGAGATCAACGACCCTCCGCCGATTCCGGCCAATCCTGCCAAACAGAGCGTAATATTGAACACAGGCAAAATCAGGGAAGTGCCTGCCACCATATATGGGTTGTTTGTCTGCCCCACAAAAAAGGTGTCCGCCATGTTATAAATCAGGACGATCAGCTGACTGGTCACCGCAGGGATGATCATCCTGCGCAGTGCCACCGGTATGGGAAGGTTCTGGAACACATCCTCTTTTTGCAAATTCGTTTTTGCCTGCATACATCCACCTGAGCTTTCAACGTTTGAGCTAGGACGCCATTTAAACAGAATCCTACATCACGATTTTCAATTCCATATGATACCACATCCGGAAAAGTTTCACCAGATTTTTTCAAAAAAAGAAAACATCCCGTAGGTCCATTTCGTCCTCAAAGCTGTTCTTTTTCCCCTTAGTACAGGATAAAAAACATCCAACAAAAAGAAAAGGACCAGGTACAAGTCCGGCTGTTTTCCCACCCAGATCGACTTCGCAACAGAGGAATATCCGGAACAAAAAACGGAAAATCAGTAACAAAAATCCTTGTTTTTCCTCTCACGCTTGAAAAGCTCCCCTGGTCAAAGTAACATAGAAAAAAAGTAGAACAGGAGGGGGAATCGGAGTGCCGGAACTGGTCAAAATCTATGTGGGAGATCGGATAGAAAAACGCTTTCTGTCCACGAAACAGGGATTTTCCTGCGGCGACGGCGATTACTTTAACTACATCTTCCCAAAGGGAAGTTGCGGGGGCAGCTGGGTGCATTTTTTCTTTAAAGATGGCGTCTGGCAGTCTGCCTACGGTGGCGCAGTGCTGTATCAGGGAAAACCATCCCCGGGGGGAATTCTACATGATGGCGATCTGTTCGTCCTAAACGCCTCTTCACATTATGCCGTACAATTTCTCATAGAGGCTGACAACACATCCGTGGACGCATCGCTTGAGAATCAAAAGGAGGTTCTCATTGGACGCTCTCCCAACTGCACGGTGCAGCTGGACGAAAAGCGGGTATCCGGACTCCATGCGAAGCTGTGCCGGCAAGGGAATGGTTGGCAGCTGTACGACATGAACAGCACCAATGGCACCTTCTTGAATGGCAAACGGATTACCCACGCACCGCTCCGTGATGGAGACGTCTTTACTGCTGGTTCGTACGAACTGCGCTTCGCGGAGGGACACTTAGTGGTATCGGGCAGGGCACCCGGCACGATTCATCTTCATTTTCCGGACGTCTCACATTCCCCCAGCACTCCGGTGCGGAAAAGCGCTCATCAGACAGCGGCACGGTACCCACAATTCAACCGATCTCCGCGTATTCGCAGACCCATCCCTTCGGGACGGATCGAAATTGAGGCGGCCCCCAACATTGGAGAAAAACCGGAAATCAACTGGTTGACCACGCTTCTGCCCGTCTTCGGTACGATCGCAGCCTCGCTGCTGATCTCCCTTTTCACCGCCGGGCTTGGAATGATGCTCTCCGTCCCCATGGTCCTTGTGGGCGTTTTAGTCACGTTCCTCAACTATAGGAATCAGACGAAAAAATATAAACAAAACGAGGGGAAACTGCATGAAAAGTACCAGCAGTATATTGCGTCCTGTGAAGCGCGGCTGGCGGATGCTGCCAGCACACAGCGTAACGCTCTGCTCGACGCCAACCCCTCTCCCGAGCAGTGTTTGCGCCTTGCTTGCGGAAGAGATCGGCGGCTGTGGGAGAAAACAGCCGGAGACGACGACTTTTTATGTTTGCGCGCTGGGATTGGCCAAGAGCCGTTGTGTGTCGAAGTCGTGACGCCGAAGGTTGGCTTCACGCTGAAGGAAAACGATTACACGCATCTTCCGGAACAAACCGCGGAGAAATTCCGCAGTGTGGACGGGATTCCCGTATGCTGCGATCTACGGCATGCTCCCACTCTCGGCATTGTGGGCGCTCGCGCCCAGGCTCTGAGTCTGCTGCGCGCCCTTCTGGTTCAAGCGGCCACGCTGCACGGATATGACGAGCTGCGCATCGTATTTTTCTTTCCCCAAAACGAACGGACTGAGTGGGAATGGGCACGCTGGCTGCCCCACGCTCACATGGGAAACAGACGGCTTCTGGCCTGCACACGGTACGATGCGGCGCAGCTTCTCTCCCCACTGGAAAAGGAATTTGCCCGGCGCGCCGCTGAAAGTGGTAAAGCCTGGGGCAGCACTGGGCCGAAGCTGCCGCACTTCCTGTTTGTGGTGGCTGATCCCTCCCTGCTGAGAGGCCAGCCCATAGCAGAAACGCTGCTTTCCGGGGATTCTTCCCTTGGCATAAGCTGTGTGCTTCTGGGGCGCGAGCTATCGGAACTCCCTGGCAGCGTACAGCAGATTCTGGAAGCCCGCGGGGCAGACAGCACTCTTATGCGCCGCGATCAACCAGGCGGCAAGCGCAGTTTTACCATGGACGGACTGGACGTGGTACAGTGCGATATTTTCGCCCGCGCCCTCGCCCCCATCCGCTTGCCTGAAAAAACGGACAGCGCCCGTCTTCCGGGAAGCGTCACCTTTCTCGAGGGCTACCACGTTCATCGACCCGAGGAACTGGACATCGCGGATTTCTGGAGCAGCTCGTGCAGCTGGCGTTCCCTCTCCGCGCCCATCGGCATCGGAGCAGGCGGGAAGGTGATCTCATTTGATATTCACGAAAAACACAGCGGTCCCCACGGCCTGGTGGCGGGCACCAACGGAAGCGGCAAGTCGGAAATGGCCCAGAGCTGGATTGCTTCGATGGCGCTGCAATTCTCGCCCCGCGACGTGAATTTTGTCCTTGTAGACTTCAAAGGCACCAGCCTGTTGCAGCCCTTCCGCGAACTACCCCATCTTGCGGGCAGCATTTCAAACCTCGACAAAGACATCCAGCGCTGCCTGATGGCTCTCGACAACGAAATTGAGCGCCGGCAGCTTCTCGTTGATCAGTACGGAGCGCACGATATTCTCGGCTATCAGGCTCTGCAGCGGAATAACCCCAACATGGAGGAAATGCCGTTTTTAATTCTTGTCATTGACGAGTTCGCCGATTTCAAGGCCCAATATCCAGATTTCACCGGTCCCCTTAACCATATTTTCCGGGGCGGCCGCGCACTTGGTATCTACACCGTCATCATGACGCAGAAACCCGCCGGCGTAGTGACGGAACAGATGTACGCCAACGCGCGTTTCCGTTGGTGCCTCAAGGTCATGTCGGAGAGCGACAGCCGGGAAATGATCGGCATCAGCGACGCAGCCTACCTGAATCAGCCAGGGCGCGCTTATGTACGATCTGGCACAGACGTACCGGAACTTGTACAGCCCTTCTATTCCGGAGCGCCGTACTATCCAGGGGGTCAGCCAAAACCTGCCGGCCCCACTGTTGCACGCGTGACATTGACGGGCGATCGTCAAACGCTGAGCAATCCCGAACATAATGCAGCAGGCCCCCACGCCAGAGGTACGCAGCTTGAGGCCGTGGTTCGCGCGATTTCCGACTACTGCCGCCGCTATCACATCGCCCCTGCGCGCCAAATTTGGAGCGCCCCGCTTCCGGAAAAGCTGGACCTTGCTGCCCTCCTCCCTGGCGGAAAGCTGTGGGAGAGCTTAACCGGATGGGAAAACGAATTCCCAGCTCCCACGGCCTGTCTTGGTCTCGTGGACGATCCCGCAAATCAGCTGCAGATGCCGCTGCTCCACAATTTCTGGCAGAACGGTCATCTGCTGCTTTACGGAATGCCCCTTTCTGGCAAAACGACTTTCCTTCAAACCCTACTCGTGAGTCTGTGCTGCCGCTACACTCCTGAGCAGGTGCAGCTCTACCTTGCTGAGTTTGGCGCCTTTGGTCTGCGCGCGATGGAGCATTTCCCCCATGTGGGCGGCGTGGCAGGAGACGACGAACCCGATCAACTCCGGCGGATTCTTGCGCTTTTCTCCGAGGAACTCGATAGCCGCAAGCAACTGTTCCGGAAAGCAGGTGTGGGCTCCATCTCCGCGCTGGCGGAGGCAGGTGACAAGACGCCTCCGTCATGGATTCTGGTCATTGACAACTTGAATCAGGCGGCTACAAAACAGCCCGAATTTTTCGAAGCACTGGAACGCATCGCCCAAGAGGGAGAATCTTTCGGCCTTTATGTGGCAGCCGCAATGACAGGCTCGTCCGGTCTGAGCTACCGTCTGGCCACAAACTTCAAAACCGTTCTAACACTCCAGCTTACCGATAAGACAGACTATTCGCAGTTCGTCGGACGCGTAAAGTCGGACATTCCCAAGCCCGTTCTCGGCCGAGGCCTGGTGCGGGGACCGCTCGAATTCCAGACAGCCATCACTTTCAGCAGTTACACCGACGGCAAGCGAGTTGCTGCCCTGCGAAAGCTCGCTGAGGAAATGGACGGGGCATGGAGCGGACCTCGCCCCAAACCGGCGCGTGGTCTTTCACAGGACATCCCCTACGGCTCCATCCAGGGTGTACCGCTGCTACTGGGCCTCTCTCACAGCGAGATTATCCCTGTTTCCCTGCCGCTTGCAGAGACAACCAGCCTGCTCGTGAGCGCGGGGGATTCTGCTTCACTAAACGAATTTTACGCATTACTGTTACGCCAGCTCAGCGAACTCCAGGACGCCAGTGTCCTGCTCTGTTCGTCAACCCTTTCCCTTGACAGCGCCCGCGTTGTGCGTGAACCGGAGCAGCTCAACAATGTGCTCGACGAGTTTGCGGAGGAACTTAAGGCGCGGCGTTCCGCGCACAAAGCTGACGCCTCCCTGCGCTTCTCGCCCATCGTGATTGTGGTGGACGGCCTTGCATCCGTCATTCAACGGGCGGAGCAGAAAGCCATTGCACGACTGGAGGTGTTCATCCGCCTGGGTGAAGGGATCGGCGTAACGGTCATCGGAGCGGACACCGCACAAAATGTGGAACTGGCGTACTACTCACAGAACATTCTGATGGAAACCCTCCACGAGGGGCCGATCCTGCTCACAGGCGGCAGTGCGGCAGATCACAGGATCACAGACGTCCAGACGCTCTCAAAACAATTTCCAGGCAAATTTGCCCCGGATTTGATAATACTCGAGCGCGACGGCAGCCGGGTCGGAATCAAGCGGATGCGTGCCGACAGCTGACCGCAGAAAGGAGAAGCCATGCTGGATAACAAAAAGAAATTCGAAAGCCTTCTGGAGGAAAAGGAGGAGCTCCTCCGGGCACAGCGCAATCTGCTGGAAGCGAAGGAGGAACTGACGAAATACATTGACAGCAATCAAGGAAGTGACGGCTCCCGCGCTGGGACCCAGGACGCCATCCAATGCCTACGGAAAGCATGCGACTATCTGACGGACGGGGTGACATGGACGGGACAGTCCGCTGGAAATGCGAAGCTGACCCTTGACACGCTCTCGAAGAATCTGCTCAACCTTGCAGAGTATATTCGCAGTACCTTAGATGCGTACATCAACGAGCTGCAGCAGGAGTATGACAATGTGCTGATGGTAAAGATCGCCCAGACGGCGAAGGAAATGAACGTGATAGAGCAGATCGCCTGGGAGATCACCAAATGAGTCTCGGTTGAAAGTTGAGGAGGAAAACCATGCAAACGCCATCAATCCGGCTTTCAGAGCTGGCGCTCAGTCAGCTTCTGGCCACCGTATCGGACGCAGAGTTGCCGCTTCTGCCGGAAGCAGCCTACTCTGCCAAGGCCTTTCTCCTTGCCCGCGACGAATGGGAAAAACTTGGGCTTGTGGAACTCGATTTCGACGGCGCGCTCCATCCCCAGCCTCAATTTGCGCGGATGCTCCACAATCTCATGAAATGGCGCAGCGTTTTACGTGTCTCCGACAGCAAGGGGGAAACCTACTTTGTCCGCGGGCCGGTGGACCTGCTCCAAATCCGCCAGGGCGGAAAGGACTCCTGGCGAATCGCCCTACGTCCTCTCACCGAGGCACGGTGGCTGGTCAACCATCTTCTCCATTCTCCCGAAGAACAAAACTGGGAACTCACTGCACAGGCCATGGGAGACGCCAAGCCACAGTCGGCGAAGAGATCGTCCGACGAAGACATGGCGGTACAAGCACGCACTGTGCTTCAGCATTTTTACAAAAAGGGAGGGAACGCCATATGCCGGAAGAAACCGTCGTGACCGTTATTTGCGACCAGACCGTCAGAGATTATTCCCTGCCGCTGCAAGAGACGATCGCCTCTTGGCTTCCCGTCCTCGCCTCGGATCTTCTGCCGCAGGCGAAGAAAGCGACCCTTGTTTTCCGTGAAGAAGCACTTGACCCCACCAAAAGTCTTGCCTTTTACGGTGTGTGGGATGGATCTGTATTGACACTCCTGCCTGCAAGGGAGGGAACGACATGAATTTGGGAATGGACCCGGACCGTTTTGAGCGGTTCCAAAATGCTCTCAACTCTGCGGAAGATCGCCTCCGCAGCGCGTTTCACGCCTTTCAGATGCAAAACATTGAAAATCTTATGAATTCCTACGATAGCAACGGACAGATTGCTGACTGCAAACAAAGTCTGGCCAGCTATCTGCAGGATCTACAGGAGATCATTCGAAAGACAAAACAGTTTCGGGAGAAGTACGATGCCCTACAGGCGGAAGGCGCAGCAGCCCTCAAACAAGAGGAAATCGCCTCCGTCTCCTCCCGTGAATTCTGGACGCTCACCGGTGCCGGCATAGGAATTGCCCTCTCCGGCTATAAGTCGTACCAGTTCCACTTCAACTATGGAAAAACCTTTTCAGAAAACTACAACGACCTCTACTCCTTCCAGCAGAGCAGCGTGTTTAAGCGTGTGACTTTCAAGGCTGGTTTCGGAGAACTGACAAACTACGAACTCTGGCTCGGCTCAGGTGATTACACCGACGAGTTGCTTGAAAAGGCACTCAAGTCCATGCTGCGAGAACTTCCGGGCGCACGGGTGGACGACAGCCTTGACGACGGAGTCCTCAAAAAATTTGGAGAGAGCCTGGGCATTGAGAATGCGGACGAGTGGTTTAACGAATTCAAGACTGTCTTTGACCAGTACGCCGAAGCTCACAAATCCGTGGACGACCTGATGAAGGACGAGAACTTCAAAAAGCTTGTTGACGCCATGTCGGGCGAGAAAAAGGAGGTCTTTCTCAAACTCACACAGATGCAGTATGAAAAGCTCGATTCCATTTCCCAGGGGTTGAGCGCAGCTTCCGACGTGCAAGATCTGGTTGACGACTTCACCGAGATGGTCATTTTTGCGACAACCGATTTTTCCAATCAAATCGCCTACCTTGACCAAATGGAAGCCTCTCTTCTGAATGCGGGCTTCACATCGGGTCCCGTCCTTAAGCAGATCGACGCGCTGCGGGAAACCTACACAGAGGAGGTCATTGACAGCTTCCAGGATGTGGTGGAAACGCTCAGCGAGGACGTAATAGAGGATATTAAGAAAGAGGGCTGGAAAAAAGTTAAAGAGACCATCCCCCTGCTTAAGGATGTGGACTTTGGTCTTACCATCATTGACACCGGTGCGGAAATTGCCTTTTCCAACGACCTGGAGGGCTACCGGATGCTCTCCGGCTTCGCCCAGATGGACTACTCACTCACAGCCGCGTACGCCGACTACGAGGAGCTTCTCGACTACGGCATCGCCACCGAGGCCGATATGCAGGAGGCCGATAAACTTTATGAAATGATATATGCCGTGAAGGTACAGGAATACGATCTGATGCGCTCACTCTGCAAAGGCAAGGATGACGAGCTCTACCAGCTCTATAACCAAAAGTACAACGAACTGATCGAATTTGAAGATCTAAACACACTCATGCAGGAAAAGGCCGAGGGAGTGTGCCGCGTGGATGTTTCCCCAGCAAGCGGAATTTCTTCCGTCCCCAGCTTCGGCTCCTAAACCGCCGCCCTTCACTCCCTCTGGGAGTTGAACCATTATAAATCACCCTTTGTACACAAAGGGAACAGAAAAGGAGAAATTATCATGGCTAAAACATCTGTTGACAGTGCTGTATTGCGCAGCTCCGCGACCCAGGTCAAAAACATTGCAGGCAACATCGAGAGCGAAATGAACTCTCTGAGCCGCATTATTGCCACCACAACAGCCGCTTGGGAAGGCAGCTCAAAGGATTCCTTTGAGACCACCTACAACACGGTATACAAAAAGACACTTACCGCGCTGCAGAACTCGCTGCTCGAGTACGCCCGGGAGATGGAGGTCTTCGCAAACAAGAGCGACGAATTCGATCAGCAGGGTGCGAGAATGTTCGACATTTCCTGATTTGCCCCCTCCCCCGCCGTGTCAGGGGATACAGTCAAGCCCATCCAACCGGAGAACGACCGCTACGGCGGCGCTCTCCGGTTCTACCTTAAGCGCTAGGAGGCGCTTTCCATGAGCCTGAAAATCAAAGCTGCTGTCTTGACGCACGTGGGAAACGTGCGCACGAATAATGAGGACAATTTTTTTCTAAACAAACGCATCCGCAGATGTGTTTCGAGGAAAAAGGCGTCGTGCCGTTTCTCGGGACAGGATAAGGCCATCCTTTTCGCGGTGGCGGACGGTATGGGCGGCCACGCGCACGGTGAGCTGGCATCTCTACATACTGTGCAGTCGCTGCAGAACTGCTCATTCGCACAGATAACCTCTGTCGCCACCGCCTGTCTTCGATGGGCGAACGAACAAATCTGCGAAGAAATCGAAAAAAGCGGCAACAGGATGGGGTCCACCCTGACCGCGCTCTACATAGACGAGGGCCAGGCCGTATGCTGCAACATTGGCGACAGCCGGTGCTATCTCTTGCGCGGCGGAACTCTCACACAGCTTTCCAGGGACGACAGCAAGGCACGACGCATGGTGGATCTGGGCATTCTCACACCGGAGCAAGCGGCGCGTCATCCCAGCCGCCACGAATTGACACAACACCTGGGGATCTTTCCCGACGAGCTGGTGATACAGCCTGCGTTCACGGAACCTGTCCAACTGCTGCCTGGGGACGTCTTTCTCCTGTGCAGCGACGGGCTGACCGACATGGCGGACGACAAGGCGATTGCCGCTGTACTGGCTGGAGGCGGCTCTCCCAGCCAACAGGCGAAAGCTCTCGTGCGCCTGGCTCTCAAAGAAGGAGGGCGCGACAATGTGACGGCACTTGTGGCTGCAGTCCAACCATTTGGAAGGAGGAAACCCTTTTGAACTTTTCGAAGGAGAATAACGAACAATACGAAATCATCTTTCAGTCAGTTTTTCCCAACCTGCAGATGTTTGCGCGGGACGTGAACCTTCCGGAGGCGCTTGCCCGAAAATATACACCTGGGATGCTGCTACGTGAAAAAGCTTTTATCGACGCCTCTGAGCGCTTCATGGGAATGGTCACAACGCACCGCTATGTGATCCTCTCCAACCATATGAAAAACCTTGCACCGCTTGAGCAAGGAACAAACTGGGGACTGCACACGGCAATTCCCAACTCTCATTTCAAGGTGCTCGCCATCCACACACACAAGGGGAAGACGGGAATTTTCCTGCTTCATCTGCCGGACGATGATGGATGGAAATTCTGGAAAAACGGCGTGTTTGATCTGGAAGCTTCCCTGACAGAGAAGGCGATCGCCCGCTTCTGTGAGAAATGCCAATCGCCCGCCGTGCCGGAGCTGACAACACCCGCATGGCTTAACCGCTGCACTTTCCCCATCGGCATGGACGACACAGGCAATTTCTGGCCCCTGGAGGAGGACAGCAACGATCTATTGCTCAGAAGCCGGGTGCGTGGATGCCTGCTGGGCGGCGCTGTCGGCGATGCACTGGGCTATCCGGTGGAGTTTCTGTCCGAGCAGAACATCGTGAACCGATATGGCGTACAAGGCATTGAAACGCTTACACAGGCGGGCTCCCCTGCTCTTATCTCCGATGACACGCAGATGGCGCTCTACGCGGCGAACGCCCTTGTGTACGCACGGGAAACAAGCTGCGGATTTGAAGACGCACTCCGCCTGGCTTATGACGAATGGCTGCGTACGCAAGATGAGCCTCAAACCCTTGCTGGAGCAAAACTTTCGCTCTCCCGAGACAAACGGCTACACCGGCGGCGCGCGCCTGGCAACACCTGTCTACAGTCCCTGCGTCTCATTCGGGGAAACAAAAATTTTCCCCACAACAATAGCAAGGGCTGTGGTTCGGTAATGCGCGCTGCCCCCTTTGGTCTTGTGCCACTGGCTGGCAAAAACGAGGAGGCATATCGCCTTGCCGCGCTGGACGCTACGCTGACACACGGCCATTATCTGGCCCGGGAAAGCTCCGGTGCCCTGGCCTGGCTCCTGCATCAAATCGTATTCACTGACCCGGAGCGTACCAAGCCATTGGATAACGCCATCCTGTCCTTCCCACAGGATCTGTCCCCCACTCTTTTCACGCTGCTTCGAAAAGCCGTGATTCTTGCCCATGAAGCAGCCATCTCTGATCTCGACGGTGTCCACATTCTTGGCAAAGGCTGGGTGGCTGAAGAGGCGCTGGCCATCGCCGTGTTCTGCGCCGTACGTCACCAGGATAACTTTGCCGCCGCTCTGCGTGCTTCCGTCAACCACAATGGCGACAGTGACTCCACAGGCATGATCTGCGGCAATCTGCTTGGTGCGTGGCTGGGTGAGGATGCCGTTCGCAAAGCGTTCGACCTGACGAACCTGGAACTCTGCGATGTTGTGGAGCAAACTGCCGATGCTCTTCTCAAAAAGAAACAGGAACCAGGCGTCCAGCCGGCACATGCTCCGTCAAAGTTGGGACCGATGCGCCCGCTGCGGGAAGTTGGGATGCGATACACACCACTGACGAAAAAGGCGTTGGCTCTGTGCTATGACGCGCACCGCGAACAACTGGACAAAGGCGGTCTGCCTTATGTATTCCATCCGCTTCATCTCGCCGAGCAGATGGACACCGAGGCGGAAATCTGCACCGCGCTGCTTCACGACGTCATTGAGGATTCCCACTACACGCTGGACGATCTACGATACAAGGGCTTCCCCGAACCCGTCCTCGAGGCGTTGCGTTTGCTGACGCGAACCCCCGGTGAGGATTATTTCACCTATATTACTCGGTTACGCCAACATCCAATCGCCCGCCGTGTCAAGGCAGCGGATTTGCTCCACAACAGCGACCTTTCCCGCCTTGATGCGGTGAGCAGCCATGACCGGGAACGTGCGGAGAAGTACCGGAGGGCACTGCGAATTCTGCAAGGCGAGAACTGAGCTGCCCAAGAAGCGCTTTGGGCGGCGGGGAAACTTGGATTATGAAGGATGACGCCTCCGACAGCGTCATTCTCACCCAGACAGAGGGGATTGCCGGATAAAGACCGGTGCACAGAATATGGAGTAGGGAGAACTGTACATGGATATCAACTACTATAAGCAATATGAGCCCATCTTCGGCGCATGGCACATTACGCGGATGATCGGTGAGGGAAGCTTCGGCAAGGTCTTTGAAATGGTGCGCGAGGACTTTGGCGTCACCTACAAAGCTGCGCTCAAGACCATCACCGTTCCGGCGAGCGAGGCGGAACTGCTCGACGTGAAAGCTGACGGCATGGACGACAGAAGCGTCCGCGCCTATTTTGGCAGCTTTGTGGAGGAGCTCGTGAAAGAGTTTGCACTGATGAGCCGCCTTAAGGGCAACAGCAACATTGTAAGCTATGAGAACCATCAGGTGATCGAGCATAAGAACGGCATCGGCTGGGATATTCTGATTCAAATGGAACTTCTGACGCCGTTGAACCGTTACACCGCTAACCACGCTGTCACAACTCAGGATGTTATCCACCTAGGCATAGACCTGTGCCGCGCCCTTGAGCTATGTCAGACCTACCATATCATACACCGGGATGTTAAGCCGGAAAATATCTTTGTCTCGGAAACGGGAAACTTCAAGCTGGGCGACTTCGGCATTGCACGCACCGTGGAAAAGACAACAAGCGGCCTTTCGAAGAAAGGGACCTACACCTACATGGCACCTGAGGTTTACAAGGGAGAGCCATATGGCGCGACGGTGGATATTTACTCGCTGGGCATCGTGTTGTACCGCCTGCTCAATGGAAACCGCACGCCGTTTTTGCCCCCCGCGCCTGCTCCCATCACGCACAATGACCGCGAAAACGCGTTGGAACGACGTCTCTCAGGCGCCCCACTTCCGCCACCATGCTCTACGAAGGGACGGCTTGCGGAAATCGTGCTCAAAGCATGTGCATACGACTCCAAGGAGCGCTACCAGAGTCCCACGCAAATGCGTACGGAGCTGGAAAGCCTGCTCATGCAAGGCGGAGACAACCCCGTTCTGGAACGAGACACGGACTCCACAACACAGAATTCTGTGAATGAGGTCAAACCGGGCAACAGGCCCCCCATCCCCCCTGTAGAACCCACGCAGAAAGATACAGCGCCGGTCAGAAATACGGGCCCGGTCCCCGTCCCGAACATAGACAAAACTATCAGCGATTTTCCCGAGTTTCATCCCCCGCAACACCCACCCGTTCCACTGTCAGAACAGAGCACGCAGAAGAAGCATTTCCCCACATGGCTGAAAGTTCTTCTCGCCAGTGCCGGCGTGTTGATGGTCGCAGTTTTCGGGCTGCTGATTGCCTCGTCCAGCCAGTCTCCGGAAGTGGGATCGGTTTCCCATACCGAAACGGAAGGGGCATCCTCCGGCACCACTTCTCAAGGAACCACCCTCAAAGGCGTACCCACCACAATCGATGTGGGAGACTACCTTGAAAATGTATACGACGATGAGGAACATTTGGTGGAGCAACCCTATTTCCAATACGACGGCTCTGTCTCTCGCAATGTAACTGTGTATGGTGAGAATGGAAAAGTTCGGTATGTAGCTACCTACAACCTGCTGGGTGAACTCGAAGACTTCTATCTGAACACATTCGAAGACAATCTATTTCGCTCCGACTTCTATGACCGTTTTGGCGAGCTTGAGCGAAGCACTGTCACCTATGATGAAAGCGATGGCAGTTCCCGAATAGATTACCTGGATGCCTATGGAAACATCACCAACTACGATATCACTCAATACAACGCTGACGGAAATAGAGAGAAAAGTATTTCCTATAATACAGACGGAAGTTTCTCCTCCAGAAACGACTACGAATACAACGCGGATGGCGTCCTTTTTGGTTACGGCACTTATGACGAAAACGGTAATCTGCTGAGCTATTCACGGTATGAGCATGACGAAAACGGACACACAATTTCCTCCACCACCTATGCCGATGAAGATCACCCCCTTTACCACACGAAGTATGACAGTTTTTCCCGCACGGTGAAGGAATTGACCTACGACGACAACGGCGAAATCGAATTACAGACCGATTACTTCTACGACGACAGCGGATTCCGCACCCGGATGGAAAATCGCGGCAGTGACGGAGAGCTTCAGGAGTACACGGAGTACACCTACGGCGAAAGCGGGAAGATATCTTCTCTTCGTCGTTTCAAAAGCGACGGCACGCTGGAATATGAATCTACATCTAACAAATGGGGAGACGAAGAAATAACCATAAGCTATGACGAAGAGGGTGCCATTGATGAGCGCACCGTCTTATCCTACAACGAGGAAGGCCGTCTTGTCTCCAAAACCGAATATGACGGAGCCGGAAACACGACCTATAGCAGCGAATTCAACGACCAAGGACAGCTTATACAATCTTCCTGGTACAGTGAAGGCGTTCTTTCGTCCAAGGACGTCACCGAGTACAATGAGAACGGAGAAGAAGCAAAGATAAGCACCTTTGAACCAGATGGCAGTTTGAAAAGCTATGTAATGATGGTTTACGATAGCAACGGAGTGCGGACTCAGAAGCGCCGTTTCCGCGGTGATGACACCCTCTCTCTCATATACGATTACAACAACGAAGGGGATACCATCAAAGAAACCTCCTTCGATGAGAACGGCGAGCTGACAAAGTGGACTGATTATGTGTACAACGAAAGCGGAAAACAGGTGGAAGCCACGTGCTACCTCGCAGACGGCTCCTTAAGCTGGCGTCAAACCTGGGAGTACAATGAAAACGGCAATCTACTTCGGGATAACAGCTACGATGAGAATAACGCACTTTCATCGTATATGGAATATGAGTATGATACGGCGGGCAACCGTGTAAAATCCAGCCAATATTCCGCAGATGGCACGCTCCAATGGTACCTATTAACCGAGTATGACGAGGACGGTCTCTATCTGGGCTCTACTACCTATAACGCGGACGGCACCCCGAGGTGAGGCACAGATTGGAAACGGTAATTTCACAAATAAAAGGTCAGTCATATAGTGTTTTCTTGAAAATAGTAAAAATACCAGATATGATAAGAATATTACATAAGGGTTTTCCCGTAAAAATCGGGAAAGCTGCTTCAAGAACAGAGAAAGTGGAGAGTGGGAAATGGAAAAAATTATTTTATCGCTAAAAAACATTTACAAAATATTGATGACAAATGACTTTCCCATCTACTCCGAAAGTGTGATCGGCGAAAGGGAACGCAAAGGGCAAACGGTCATTCGGTTCTGGCAAAACCTTCTGGCTGCGGAATTCAAGAGCCTCCCAAGCGGTAAGATGATCTGGCGTTATACGGAAAAACGCAACCGGTACACCTCTCAGCTGTGCAACCGCAGTCTGCCGTCTTCCGTTTTTCAGAAATATGAGAAGGAGCTGGCAGCACAACTTTCAGAGACTTCGCTACTCAATCAGATCGACCGGTTCATGCAGTTCCTTTCAGGAAGGCTTTACAAACACGAGGTGCTCATCCGCCGCACCCAGGAACTGATCCGCCTGTGCAAGACGGAAGATCCGTATATCACAGACAAAATCGTGAGTTTGCTGATGAAAAGCGCCGGGGACACGGGAAAAGCCATTCGGGACGTCCGTTTTCCTCTTTTCCAGGCAGGTTATCTTCTGAGCGTGATGACGCTCTACGCCGCAGCCGGAGACTCCATGGGAGAACCAGCCATGGAAATACTTCAGCAAGACAGCTTTTCTCTTCACTCGCTTTGGGAAATGCAAAGGTCCCAACGCACAGCGATCTCGGAAAAAACCACGTTTTGGACAAACCACGCTGGAACGTTGCAGGACTGTGCGCTTCCCAGCAAGAGCTTTTTCGGCCGGGAGGAAGCCGTTTACGATCTGCTTGAAAGCATCTTGGACCGAAAGAAATGCCTGATCTCCGGAATTGGCGGCATCGGCAAGACGGAGCTTTTGCGGCAGCTGCTTCGCCGCTGTGTGGAAGGCAATCTTGTCGACACACTGGCCATTGTCCCATACGAGGGCAGTTTGCTGGCAAGCTTTGCCCGCGCATTCCCCGGATTTCAAAACAAGGAACCCCAGGAAAGCTTCCACTCCATTTGTTACCAGTTCCAGGAACGGGCAGCGCGCGGGGAACGCGTTCTTCTCCTCATCGATGATCTACACGGAGAGGTGGAACAGGATGGAGAGCTGGCACGCCTGTGCGATCTTCCCTGCGGCATCCTCATCACCAGCCGTCTGGACTCCCTGAATGGCTTTGAGACCTACCATCTGACTGATCCCTCCATCACGGCGGGCACACTTATTTTTCGCGATCATTACGGGCAATCGCTGCCGCAACAGGATCGCTGTCTTTTAAAGGAACTTTTGCAGAAAGAGATTATCTGCCATCCGCTGACACTCAAATTGATGGCCCGCGCTGCCAGAAGCCGCGGTTGGTCAATCGCCCAATTACAGTCGCGGCTGGCAGAGGCAGGATGCTCGCTGAGCTGGACGGAAGGCGACCGCGTTGTCCATCTCAGTGAAGTGTACCACCAACTCTACTCATTCAGCCATATCCCGGAGGATTGCCGAAAACTTGTTGAGCTGTTCACACTGCTTCCCCACGACGCCTACACGCTCGCCTTTCTAGAGAAGGTGTTCTCGGAAGCGATCGGCGACGGCGACGGATTGAAAACGGCGCTCAAACGCCTTTCTTGCGAGGGTTGGTTGGAAAAATCGGAGAGCGGTTACTCCATGCACCCGCTCATTGCTCAGTGCCTGCGGCGGAAAACCGTGACGGAGTACATCCTGCAGCCGTATCTGCCGGGGATTTACCGCAGCCTACCCACCGATTTCCTGGACGGAGACTGGAACGAACGGTTTAACAGCAAGGAATACCGCACACTCAATCGCATCCTGCTATCCTTTACTGCGAATTTGTCTGGGCCAGTAAGTCCGGAGCTGTTTCGAAACGTTTGCCTTTCCTTCTACACCGTCATGCCCACCGCACAGGAAAAAGCCGAATGCTTCGCCCTGCTTGATCGCCTGCGTGAGCATTGTGCCGCCATGAACGACGAACTGTCAACGCTCTACGCGATGGTATGCGCGTTCAACGAGCGCACGCTCAGTGAGCTCTACCTTTCACTATATGAGCGCCAAAGCCAACACCGCACTGTTCCAGAGGAACTGTTCTACAATTTCTGCTGTCACGCGGCAATATGTCTGCGGGGAGAACATAAAGAACTGTGCAAACAAATGCTGCTTGAGATGATCGAAGGAAATGTCTCGCCCAATATCCGTACCATTGCATACTATCATATGTGCATCCTGTGCTCGGAGGAAAATGATTTCCAAGGGGTTCTTGAATGGGGTGAAAAAGGGCTTGACTTTGCGAAGAAACACCCTGAATGCGGCGAAAACATGCTGTTTTACATGATGGTCGCTCCCTGCAATGTTTACCTGGCTTACCAGAAGCTGGATAAAGCGGAGGCGCTTCTGAAAGAGATGAGCGGGATGATCCGGCCGGACACTCTGCCCTCCCTGCTGGGAGAATACTATTACTTAAGCGCATTGTACGAGCGATTTAAGGGCAATCTGGAAGAATCTCTCGCAAAATATAAGAAATGGGAACTGATCCTCCTCGAATACTATGGAAAAACCGCTATGTACTACAACCTTCTGATGGAAACCGCCATCACATTGTCACGGATGAAGCGATATCAGGAGGCGATTGAAAAATATCGGGAGGTTTTGGCGTACTACGAAAGTTTGGGGGTTCTTTCAGAATGCGTCAAGGCACGCAACAACCTGGCATCCTGCTATCTGGACATGGGAGACGCGCAGACCGCGCTCGACCTTTTGGAGGAAGCAAAAGACCATGTGAACAGCATGGACCCGCTGTTGCACGGCGAGATTTTCCGCAACCTTTCCCGCGCCTATCGGATTCTTGGTGACACAGAGAAGGAGATTCCCTGCCTCAAGGAGTCCCTCCCTCTGCTGGAATCCGTCTATGGCCCAGAGCATGAGCGCTGCACGGAGATGCGCGAACGCCTGGCCGCTTGTGAGGGGCAGCTTCCATAACAGTTGTTTCAAGAGTCTCGTCCTTGCTATAGCTTCTTCTACATTGGGTTTTGAAGGCTCTCTTTAGCCTCTGAATCTTTCTTGTGAAGGTCCCCCGCTGAATCGGAATCTTAACCGAACTTTTCGGAGCGGTCATGCCTGTTCCCCACGCTTCTGCCTCAACTGGTATTCCGACATTTTGTAATTTCCCTGGAACCTTCTCTCACCCATGGCATCAGACTTTTCAACCAGCAAGTTTATAAGAATAGAAAAAGAACGGTTGCACAACCCTTTTGGGGCTATCCAACCGTTCTTTTTCTATAGGTTTTTTGGAGCTGGCAATGTGACTCGAA
>ENA-UOJL01001640-UOJL01001640.1-human-gut-metagenome-genome-assembly--contig:-P47-NODE-1640-length-22099-cov-11.444792_pt1 | contig 22099 bp, 25 predicted proteins | sample MGYA00242347_ERZ723894 | MGnify/ENA metagenome assembly ERZ723894
AACACCTCATGTCCGGACATTCCAAGTGGCATAACATTCAGAAAACCAAGGGCGCACAGGACGCCAAGCGCGCGGCTGCCTTCACAAAAATTTCCAAGGAAATGATCGTGGCCGTCAAGGAGGGCGGCGGCATCGCCGACCCCGCGTATAACTCCCGCCTTGCAACCGTCATCACCAAGGCCAAGGCCGCCAACATGCCGAACGACAACATCAAGCGCGTGCTGGAAAAAGCGGCGGCGTCCGGCAGCGGCGACAACTACGAAACCATCACCTACGAGGGCCACGGTCCCTGCGGCATCGCCGTCATCGTCGAGACGATGACCGACAACCGCAACCGCACTGCGGGCAGCGTCCGCCATCATTTTGACAAATACGGCGGCAGCCTCGGCACCAGCGGCTGCGTCAGCTGGTCGTTCGACCGCAAGGGCGTCATCGTCATCGATAACGAAGACGAAGAACTGGACGAGGATACCGTCATGATGGATGCACTCGATGCAGGCGCATCGGATTTCCAGCCCGAGGACGGCTGCTTCACCGTCTACACTGACCCTGACGACATCAACACCGTCGCCAAGGCGCTCGAGGATAAGGGCTACAAGTTCGATTCGGCACAGATCGAAATGGTCCCGCAGACCTACCAGAAGCTCGACAAGCAGGAAGACCGCGACAACATGGAAAAAATGCTCGACCTGTTTGAAGAGGATGACGACGTGCAGAACGTCTGGCATAACTGGGATCAGGAAGAATAAGACACTGAAAATTACACACAAAAGGCAGAGGGGATATTCCCCTCTGCCTTCTTGTTTCATGTGATTGATGTTGGAGAAAATCGATGACGAAACGCCTCGCAGGACCAGCTATGCTGTTCTGCTTTTTTCGTTTCTCCTGTCGGCGTATTTGTCAATCTGGCATTCCCAACCGCTGTTCTTCATAAAGTTTGGACATCCGTATCAATATCCATTTTCTGTTGCGGCATAAGAAGCTTGTTCGTATGTGAAGCCTTCATATTCAAGCTGTTCGATTAGGCTTTGACGAGAGAAAGACATCGTGGCTAGGTACTGCTCAGCAGATTTCACCGCCTGTTCGTTCCAATTCGCGCCGCAATTATCTGCTGCATATTTTGCTTCAGAATCAGAATATCCTTCGTACTCAAGCTGTCCTATAAGTCCGGTGTAAGAAAAGGGCATACTATTCAAGTATTGCAGCGCAGACTGTAGCGCGTTTTGCTCGCCAACAGTTGCCGATCCAGAACTTGAAGAATTTGCAGCTGCAGCAGTGTCTGAAGCCGAGGAATAAGCTTGTTCTGCCCCATAAACAGCCTGTTCGTGCGAATAGCCTTCATACTCTAATTGTTCAATCAGTCCATCTTTTGAAAAGGACATCGTTTTTAAGTATTGCTTTGCAGATAAAACAGCCTGTTCATTCCAATCCGCGCCGCAATTCTTTGCAGCGTATTCAGCTTCTTCTGCGGTATAGCCTTCATATTCCAGTTGATCAATCAGTCCAGAATAGGAAAAAGCCATAACATTGAGATATTGTTCCGCGGATTTAAGCGCATTCTTTTTCCCGGTAGATACACTATCTGACGGTGCAGATGATGGACGCGAAGCCGAAGTGTTCTCTTGGGTTGTTACCGTGCTGCCGCTTGTGTTGGAAGTGATACTATTCGTTGAACTGACTGGGGTACTATTGGCCAAAGAGTCTGTACATCCGCAAATAGAAGCAGTAAGAACGGCGCTGGTAAAAAGAATTGCAAAAAGCTTTCTTAACATCTTATCAATTCCTTTCTATTATTTTGCTGATATTTACAATATAACACAGATACTCCAAAATATCAAATAAGCAGTAAACGCATAACTCAGTACTGTACGCCGCTAATTTAATCACTTGTAAGCGTTACATTTGTTCCGTCTGTATGCTATAGGCCAGAGAATCAGGTACTATCGGAAAACACAGGGGCTTTCCCAAGAACAGCTGGCAGAAAAAGTTGATATATCTACCACGCACATGAGTCATATTGAAACCGGAAGCACAAAACTGAGTTTACAAGTTTTTGGGGAGTTAGCCGAGGCGCTTCATAAACCTCGGTAATGCCACGCTCCTGAAGGAAAGCAGAGAACGCCTCGCTGGTCAGGGCATTGCTTTTTGACTTTGTAAAGATGTGATCGGATACGACGTTCAACTCTGGCACCAACTCTGCGCCGCGAGTTCCTGGCCTGAATGTTCTCGTTCCCGCAGACAGGTTGTTGTGCTGTATGTAAATAACCCACAGTTCCTTTTTAACGGCCCAATCAATCGCTTCATTGACGTTTTCAATGATTTCCCTGTAGTTTTTCGTGATATCATTTTGAAGGTCGATCACGACCAGTGCGCTGTTTTTCATATATTCCTCCACAGATTTCTTCTTCCGATCTCCGTCGGCTCAGCCTCGAACGCCTGCCAGCGCCAGAAACTTTTTGTCTGACTGAATACTCTGTGTCAGGATTATGCCGAAGAAATAGTTATTCCGAAGTTGCTGCATCAAGTCCCATGAATTCGGAACTTTCCACAAAAACTTCGGAATAACAAAACTATACGGTCAAGCAGCATCCGTGCTCAAATCAAGTCAACCCAGACAGTTTCAAGATCATCTCCTCGTTATCAGCCCAGATTTCATCGGGTGCGGGCTTGGCCTTGCGGACAGCATCGGCCTTTTGAATCGCAGCCCGCTTCATCTCGGTGTCCGCATGGGCGTAGATCATCGTAGTTTCAACCTGTGCATGGCCAAGATACTGCGAAAGCAGCACCATGGGCATTCCAGACTGGTATAAGTGCATTGCCCGTGTGTGCCGCATCATATGCGGGTGGATGTGTTCCGGGACTTCCGGGCAAACAAGCTTCGCCATGCTTCCGTATTTTATAAAGAACGCAGATACCGTATCGGGAGACATTTTTTGCTGTGTCCCATGAATCACAGTGAAGAAAAGTGGTGCTTCACTGTGGTAATCTGCGGTCGGATGAAACTTGCGCAGATATTGCTTGCAATGCTGAACCGTCTTGCTGAGCAGTGGGACTGTGCGGATTTTGCGCCCTTTTCCGTGCAGATACGCAATCGGGTGTTTTGCATCAAGGCGCAGATCACAAACTTTCATATCGAGAAGCTCACTGCACCGGGCTGCGGTATCGTACATGAGGATCATGAATACCAGATTCCGCAAATCTTTGGGCTTGGATGGATCAGGCTGCTGAAGCAGTGCAGTCAATGACGGTTCGGTCAGAAATTCAACGATCCGCCCATGAGACTCCTTGGAGGGGATGTTGCAGGCGGAAAGGTACAGTGCCGTTTGTGTGCAATCAATCTGTCCAGCAAAATCCAGAAAAGACCGCAGTGCCATCAAGCGCTGGTTGCGGGTAGAGGCACTGCATCTCCGCGCATTTTCCAACCAGGCCAGGAAACCGAGAATGGCGTCCCGGTCAATGCGGGAGAAAGTCAATTCGGTGGCTCCAATTCCCATCTCATCTCTCATATAAGCTACAAAAAGATTGAGCGTCTGTCTGTAGGAGAGAATCGTATTCTCACTGAGGCAGCGCTGCTTGGGCAGATAGTCCAAAAGGAAACGCCGAACCACATCAAAAAAATCATTCATCGGCCCTTACCTCCGGCAAGAACGCTTCAGCAGAAGAAAACGCGAATCCGGACATCTCCTCCAGCAAACCGGGGACCAGATGGATGTAGTAGTAAGTGTCCGAGAGCTGTGCGTGGCCCATGTATGCACTCAGATAGGGCAGCATGGCGTTCAGGTCTTTGCCCTCACGCATCCAGCGATACAGCCTGTGGGTAGCGAAAGTATGACGAAAATCATAAAGACGCGGGGAACGGCGGCCAGTTCCTGTAATGGCGGCTTTCTTCAAAACCTGGCGGAACGTCTTCTCCAGCCCCCTCTTTCCGTAAAAGCCGCCCTCAGAGTTGGGGAAGAACGGCTCACGTTCTGGCATAACGGAGGCTACGATGGCGCTGCAATCTGAGAGCATCTGCGTCACATCTTCTGCCATCATAACAATGCGGCTCCTGTGGTTCTTGCTCTCCATAATGTTCAGCCGCCCAATTTCCAAATCTACATCGCTTACTCGAAGCTTTCTGGCCTCAGCCGGACGCAGACCGCAGCAATACATCAGCTTTACCATAGCCGGGATCACATATTGCCGTACCGGGAAACCGCCTCTCGGTTTCAAATGGTCGAAAACATCCCAAATTGTCAGGATGTCGTCCTCGGTATAGATGTACGGAGCGTAAGGAGCATCTTTCCTGGCAATATCCGGCGGCAGAACGTAGGCGGCCTCACCGTTGCGATTCAGGTATCTGGCAAACTCGCGCACCGGCATCATGCGGTTGCGGAAGGTATTGTTGCCCTCTGTATTCTTTTTCGTAGCCCAAGCCAGGCAAAGCTCCTCGGTCAGAAAGTTTTCTTCAGGAAAATGCGTCATGCAAAAGCGGTCAAAGTCCCGCAGGAGGCGAGAGGATTCCAGATAACCAAACCCCAATGCGTTTTTCTGCGCGATAAAGTCCTCGATTCGGGCAGCAAAGCAGCTCTCAAAGGTGTACGTCATTTCAGCCCCCCGCCTTTCTGTGGGAGAGCAGGGGCAACGCACACTGCTTCAGTCCTTGCTCATCAATAGACAGATACAGCTTCATAGAGTCCATATCCCTGTGGCCGAGAAGCTGCTGGATCAGTTCAAAGGATACCTCATTCTGGAGCAGTCTTGTCCCAAATGTCCGGCGAAGCGCGTGAAAGGCACGACGTTTCGCCGGAATTCCTGCCAGCTTCATGTGCTTGGAAACAACCCCGCTGGCAGAACGCGCGTCAAGCGGGCGGATCACTCCCGTATGGCACAGGAAGATATTCGGAAGCGCGGAATCCGGGCGGCCATTGAGAATATAATCCGCAATCGCGTTCCCGCTTTCTGCTTCCAGTGGAAGGGACAGCGGTTCACCAGTTTTGTGTTGAACCAGACGAATTTCCCTCGCCCTCCAATCAATGCTACCCAGTTCCAGCCGAACAACGTCACAGGCCCTCAAACCGCTCTGCGCAGCCAGTACCATCATGGCATAATCCCGTTTCCCAATGGCCGTAGTCCTGTCCGGATGTTCCAGCAGATATTCCAGTTCATCCTCAGTAAAGCCCTCATGGAACATTTTTCGGGTTGCCATAAGTTCCGGCAGAGACTGACTCAGGTCAGTGATTGTCAAGTTACGTTCAAATAAAAATCTCAGAAACAGCCGCACAGAAAAAATTGCTGAACCAAGTCCACCGGCGTAATGCGCTGCAAAACTGGTAACACACCCATTTACATTTATCAGAGTGAAATCCGCCAAAGAGCGGAACCCATGATCCTCCATTTCAAACAAGAACCGACGTATAGCGCTCCTGGCGACATTGCGTGTAGTCTCAGCCATGCTTTCGCTTTGTTTGGTGTGTGTACAAAATTCTCTTAAAAGTGAGTTGAACGGCTCAACAAGTTCCCGTTGCCCCCAGTTTGGAACCTTCGCCAAAGTAATATGACCTGTCTGGTGCATCTCCTGTATCCAATACGCAGCCTTGCGCAAGTTTTGATATGAGCCTCTGCCAATTTGCCCGTACTCATATTGAATCCGTTTCTCTGCAACGATCTGATCCAAAATTTCTCCCGAAAATCGATCTGTCCCAGATTCATAGTGTCGATTCAAGATGATCGCCAGACCTTCGTTCCTGTAATGGCCAACTGTTGCGTCAGTAAGGCCAAGTTCCAACATCGCGCTGTTGGTTCTCCAGACCAGCGCGTAAATGTTATCCAAATCCGCAAGCTGCTCTGGAGTTGGTGTGTCCTTCCAGATGCTTTGTCGTGGTCGCCGCAATGCAGGCATCCAAGGGGACAACGGCGGCAGATCCACTGAGCCTTTTTCTGCACAATGTTTTAAGAGTTCGCATCCCCTGCGGAGCAGTCTCCACTTCCAGACCGAAAATGCCCCTTGATCAAAAAATTCACGCTGTTCAAGTAAAAATGCATCTAACATTTCAGGGGCTGCGCAAAGAATACCTTTTGCTTGAAAGTGGCGGATGACGCAGCCAATGCCGGTGTGGGTATATGCGTGCAGACTTTTGCCGCTTATACCTTGGTCAGATAAAAGTTCCAATATTTGCGTAGCGGTTGCAACCAAATCAATCGTTTCCATAGTCCTCCTCCTGTATCTTTGATGGCAGGCTGTGTTGCCTGCGCTCTCATTATACAGGTTTGGCGGACGCTTTTGTTATTCCGATGTTTTTGTGGAAAGTCCAGGATTTATGGGACTTGATGCAGCAACTTCGGAATAACTATTTCTTCGGCATAATCGGTGCAGGGTGAGCCAAAGGTGATGATGTCTACCGGCTCGATTTTCCCACCATCCATTTGAGAAATATCCCCGTAGTGCTTCATAAAAGGCAGACGCCTGGTGGTCACCCGGATGGGAAACGGCTCGATCTCTGAGGCCCACACAGGGGTGACGCCCGCAAGCAGCCCGCCCAACGGGAAGCCCCCGGAGCCATCAAAGAGGCTTCCGAGGGTCAAAGTCTTATTCGTCATGTGTTCACTCCTTATCAGCCGCTCAGCCACCAGTCGAAAACCGCCTGTCCGTCCGACCATTTCTCAGTGGTCGGCTTTCCCTCGGCTGCTCTCTTTTCGAGCATTTTGTCAAAGGCGTGGATGTAGGCTTTCTGGTAGCCGGGATAACGCCGGAACTCCTCCAGCCGCAGCTGCCTGCTTGCCATGGGGCAGCCGATGCAGCCGATGCGCTTGAAGCCGCACTCATAGAGCGGGTTGCTTTTGCAGCCGTAGCGATTGAGAAATTCCCACACATCCTCGTCCGTCCAGTCCACAATGGGATTGACCATCGTTTTCCGGGTGCGGTAGCAATGCTCGACCATGCGGCGGTTGATGTCATTATCGTCATTGAGGACGATGCCGCCCTGGCGTGTAGTGCGGTAATCCGCACCAAGCTCCTCGGCGATTTTCTGCGTGCCTTTCGGCTTGCCGATGAACTTGACCACATCGGCGGACTGCTTTCGGCGGGTGCTTTCTGCCCAACGGACACCAGTCACCACGATCTTGCCCGTGCCGCCCGGTTCTTTCAGTTCGCTGCAGCAGTACCGGGAAGTGCGAAGCGGCGGTGTGCCTTTGCGCACGATAAGGTTCCACATGGTCACGGGTTTGCCATCCCGGTCATAGGAACGGCTGATACGCACATCCGGCTGGGATTTTATATACCGTACCGTTTCCGGGGCATCCACGGTGGTCAGATTGTGGACAGTCTCAAACTTGACTCCGGCAAGCTGGGCGAGAATCTTGATGCAATCGCTGTCCTTGCCGCCGCTGTATGCCAGGAAATAACCGTCCTCCGGTTCAAAGGCTTTCAGACGTTCCATGGCGATGCGCTCTTTCTCTCTGAGTTCTGTGTTCATTGCTGACCACCTTCCTGTGTGGCAATCTCCGAACCGGTGACTTCCTCAAAAGAGAAGGAATGACCGTCACGGATGACCGATACTTTCTCGGCACCTCCGACCTGCTCGATATACCGCTTTACGATGACATCGCAGAACTTTTCGTCCAGTTCGATGGTGCAGCAGATGCGGTCGGTCTGCTCACAGGCAATGAGCGTGGAGCCGGAGCCGCCGAAGGGGTCAAGCACCACGGAGTTCGCCATAGAGCTGTTCTGAATGGGATAGGCCAGCAGCGGGATAGGCTTCATGGTGGGATGGTCACCGTTTTTCTTAGGCTTGTCGAACTCCCAGATGGTGGACTCTTTGCGCCCGGTGTACCACTGGTGTTTTCCTTTCTTCTTCCAGCCGTAAAGGCACGGCTCGTGCTGCCACTGATACGGGGAGCGCCCAAGCACCAGGGACTGCTTTTTCCAGATACAGCAGCCGGAGAGGTAGAACCCTGCGGCATCAAATGCCTTTCGGAAGTTTAGCCCCTCGGTATCGGCGTGGAACACATAGATGGACGCATCGTCCGCCATGACCTTCTCCATATTGGAAAAGGCATCGAAGAGAAAGTCGAAAAACTTCTCCGATGCCATGTTGTCGTTTTTGATTTTCCCGGCGCTGCCCTCATAGTTCACATTGTAGGGCGGGTCGGTAATGACGAGGTTCGCCTTGCGGCCGTCCATGAGAGCGGCGTAGGTTTCTTCCTTGGTACTGTCGCCGCAGATGAGCCGGTGCCGCCCCAGCGTCCAGATGTCGCCGGATTTTGAGAAGGTTGGCTTTTGCAGTTCGGCATCCACATCAAAATCATCCTCTTCAGCTTCAATGCCGTTGTCAAAGAGCTTCGATAGCTCCTTTTCATCAAAGCCGGTGAGGAGCGGGTCGAAGTCCGCCGCCTGCAAAGACTCGATCTCCACACGCAGGAGTTCCTCGTCCCAGCCTGCGTCCATTGCCATACGGTTGTCGGCGATGATGTAGGCTTTTTTCTGCGCTTCGGTAAGATAGTCAGCAAAGACGCACGGCACCTCGGTAATGCCTTCCTCCTTGGCGGCAAGAATACGACCGTGACCGGCAATCACGCCATAGTCACGGTCGATGATGACGGGATTGATGAAGCCGAACTCACGGAGCGAGGAGCGGAGCTTGTTGATCTGCTCCGGGCTGTGTGTCCGGGCATTGTTGACATAGGGAACCAGTTTCGCAATGGGAACGAGCTGCATTTCAGTCGTTGTTTTCATCAGACCAGCCCCCATTCCGCAAACTTCTCAAAGCCGCCAAGGTCGGAGATGTATTTTCGAGCAATCTCGACAATTTCCTCATACGGTCTGCCATCCACGGCATCGCTCCCAATGGCGCAGCAGAGCGTTACGGGCTTGCCGGTTTCCTGGGCTTTGAGGAAAGCGTAGATGTTGACGGACACATCCGCCTTGGACAGATCCTTGCCGTGCAGACCACCGCCTGTCACGGAGTCGGCCATATCCGAGCCGAGCTTGCGGTTGGTAGCGCCGGTGTCCACATCGGTACCGCCCGTCCAGTCGCCGAGCGGGTTGATTTCCTCATCGGGATAAATCTCGCGCAAATGCTGTGTCTCGGCATTGCTCTGACAGAGAATGAGCCGGTTGCCGTCCAGAATGTACTTCCCATCATAGGGATACACGGCGAAAATGTCCCGTGCGATCTTCGACAGCTTTTTCTGCTCCTCGGTCACGGGCATTCCTTTAAAAATGCCGTTGTCGCCGCAGCGGACGCCGTCTGCCTGGTTGTCGGCAAGGTGACCGTCCTGCGGCACTTCTGCATAGTCCACAGCGAGGTTTCCAGCAATGCGGTGAACAGCGGCAATAACATCCACCTTGTCCAGCATGACGGAAGTCTCCGCAATGATGTGGCACACGCCATGACCGATGAGGACTTCAACGGCAATATGAGGATTCTCGTTTTTCTTATATGCCAGGTCAACGAGTGCCCCGGCGATCCTGTCTGCCACCTTATCCGGGTGGCACGGATTCACTTTTTCAAACATGGTGTTACCCCTTTCTCGCACGGAGCAGGCGCTCCATGAGGTCATCCTGCGGGCTTGCGCCGGAGTAATCCGCAGTGCAGTTTTCTTTCACGATGGAATAAATTTCGTACCATGCAAGGTTCGCATTCTTTTGGAACAGCATGGACATCTTAACGAACGGCGACTCCATCACGCCGCCTGTGGTGGGGTGCTTGCCAAGCAGGCCGTAGGTGCTGATGGCTTCCTCGCACTGGATGTGTCGCGCAAATGCCTGTGCAAAGGACTCGATGAGCCGCTTGTTGACGAGGTTCTCGCATCCGCGCTGTTTCAGCCACAGCCATGTTTCCTTGTAAATTTCCGCTGCGCCAAGCGGCACACCGTTTTTCTGCTTTGCGGAAAGATACTCGCTTGGCTTCGGCATATCCGCGCCTTCCAGCGCAGCGCCCTCTGGCAGATCGACCGCCTCCAGTTCGGAGAGATCCAGTTCCGGCAGTTCGTTCGGCATATACCGTGCCGGTTGACCACTCTGTATTTTTTCGGACAGGGGCTTCGGTTTGGGACCCGTCCCGCGTCTGGGGCCGCCCCGGACCGTTCCGTCTTTCGCCAAAAAATCTCACGCTTTCTGTAAAAAAAATATGTTGATCGGTTAATCCCTTGTTTGAATAGCCTTTTTCGCGCACGAAGCCCCGGGCCGTTGCCCGACCGAAAAGATCCCGGAGATTTGCCCCGCCCCTGCCTTTACTTTTCTTTCTTTTGACCTTTACTTTTTTCGATAATCGGTTATAATAAGTAAAGGAAAGAGGTGACGTTGATGATCTCCTATGAAGGACTTGTACAGAGGCTGAACGACAAGGGGCTTACAAAGACTGCGCTTACAGAAAAACTTGGTGTTTCCTCACGGACGGTCGCAAAAATCGGCCGCGGTGAGAAGATCGCCGACCGTGTGCTTGCAAAAATCGCTGCGTTTCTGGACTGCGCACCGGAAGAACTGTATCGGAACATCTCAGACAATGCGCTGCTTCAAATGCTGCGTGATGAAAAAAGCATCCGTATGCCCGGCGGCTTGTACCATGCGCTTCAAGTCCGCATGACATACAATTCCAACCACATTGAAGGCAGCAAGCTCAGCGAGGACCAGACCAGGCTGATCTTTGAAACGAACACAGTCGATGTCGGTGAGGGAATCCCTGTTGATGACATCATCGAGACAGTCAACCACTTCCGCGCCATTGACTATGTGATCGACCACGCGGAAGAGCCGCTGACCGAAGTCATCATCAAAGAACTGCACCGCATTCTAAAGCAGAGCACAAAGGATTCCACGCTTTCGTGGTTTGCCGTGGGCGATTACAAAAGGCGAGGCAATACCGTCGGGGGTCATGAAACCACAAAGCCGAAGGATGTGCCAGCCAGAATGAAGAAGCTGCTTTCCGACTATGGATCGCTCGATACCGTGTCAATGGACGAGATCATCCAATTTCACTACGAATTCGAGTGCATCCATCCTTTTCAGGATGGCAACGGCAGAGTCGGCCGGTTAATCGCACTCAAAGAGTGTCTGCGCTACGGTATCGTTCCGTTCATCATCGAAGATTCCAAAAAGCTGTTTTACTACCGTGGGCTTTCCCAATGGAAAACGGAGAAAGGCTATCTGACAGATACCTGTCTGGATGGACAGGATACGTTCAAAAAAATGATGACCATGTTTGATATCCAGCCGTAAAACTGTATTTGAGGTCGCCCCTGCATGGGGGCGGCCGCTTTTATCTGTCGCCGAGGTCGTGGTGGATCTTGGTGTGGCAGGACTGACACAGGCTCATAAGGTTGTCCCTTGCGTGGGTGCCGCCTTTGGAAACGGGCAGGATGTGGTGAACTTCCTGCACCGGGGTCAGCCGGCCTTCCTTGAGGCACATCTCACAGAGGGGATGCTCCGCCGCATAGCGGTCACGGATGCGTTTCCACGCTCTGCCGTACTTGCAGTTGACATCGGGGCTGCGCTCGTATTTGTCGTACTTTCGGCGTTCCTCCACACGGTGCTGTTCACAAAACTGTCCTTCACAGAGGTTGGGGCAGCCGGGGTGAGAGCAGGGGCGCAGCGGTTTTCTGGGCATCGGTCCCGCCTCCTGATATAGAAACAGCCATTGCGAAATTTCTCCGCAATGGCTGTTCTGCTTCTGATTTCGATTCTAAGGATACCACAGGAGTCTTGTGTTTTATAATGGCTTTTCATGGCGTGTTGCGGAACTTGGCACCCGAACTTCGGAAAGCGCCCGCCGCTGGAGGCGATAGAGCCAGCGAAGGTCGTATCCCATATCGACAGCGATCTGCTCCCAGGTGAGAAAGCACAGATACCGCTTTTCCAGCAGCGTCTGATATTCCAGATTCTCCACCTGCTTGATGACCGATACGATCTCGCGCTTCAAATCGACCAGCGTGTCGATGTCCCGGTTGATCTCCGCCTGCAGATCGACGATCTTTGTGACGGCTTCCGCCATGGTCGAGGTCGCCTGATTGGGCGCTTTCGGCATACCGGTCAGGGAGGATGTGCATTTCGTCGCCAGCTCATTCAGCGAAGTGACCTGCTCTATTTTGCTGTTGATGCGCTGATCCAGACGGTAAGCCTGATTCAGATATTCTTTTGCCGTCATATTATCCCTCCAAGTTAGCCTTGACCGCATCAATGAGTGCGGTCTGGGTCTTTTCTTTTTTGTGCAGAGCGGCCATAATGCGCTCGTCAATGGTGTCTTTTGCAATGATGTGGTGAATGACCACGGTATCGGTGGTCTGCCCCTGCCGCCACAGGCGGGCATTGGTTTGCTGGTAGAGTTCCAACGACCAGGTCAGCCCAAACCATACGAGAGTGGAGCCACCTGCCTGCAGGTTCAGGCCGTGACCGGCAGAAGCCGGGTGGATGAGCGCCACGGGCAGCTCACCGCTGTTCCATCTGCGGATGCTGTCGGAATCATCAAGTAGGCTGAATGGAATGTGGCGCTTATGCAACCGTTCGGAGATGCGCGCCAGATCGTGCTTGAACCAGTAAGCCACAAGGACCGGTTTCCCATTTGCGGCTTCGATGAGATCCTCCAAAGCATCCAGCTTGCGGTCGTGTATCTGAAACACGCGTTTGTCCTCCCCATAGACGGCCCCGTTTGCCATCTGGGAGAGCTTGTTCGAAAGGGTTGCGGCGTTTCCGGCATCGATCTCCTCATCGCCCAGGGAAACGACCAGTTCAGAGCGCATGGCATCGTAGGTTTTGCGTTCCTTCTCGGAAAGTGTGACCTCTACCTCGTTCATCACGCATTCTGGCATTTGCAGGTGGTCTGCCGCCTTCATGGAGATGGTGATGTCAGAGATAGCGTCGTAGATTTTCTCTTCCGCGCCGGGCAGCGGCTTGTAGCTGAACACCACCTGCCCGTTGCGCTTGTCCGGCTGGAAGAAGGTGTTGCGGTAATGGGTGATGAACCGGCCGAGCCGCTTGCCCATATCGAGAATGCGGAACTCTGCCCACAGATCCATAAGCCCGTTGCTGCTGGGTGTGCCGGTCAGCCCAACGATGCGTTTGACACCGGGGCGGACTTTCAGCAGACTGCGGAACCGCTTTGCCTGGTAGCTTTTGAAGGAGGACAGTTCATCGATGACCACCATGTCGTAGTCAAAGGGAATGCCGCTCTCCTCAATGAGCCACTGGACATTCTCCCGGTTGATGATGTACACGCTGACCCGCTGCCGGAGTGCCGCCTTGCGTTCGGTTTCCGTGCCGACTGCCACCGAGTAGGTCAGCCCATGCAGATGATCCCACTTGTGGATCTCTGCAGGCCATGTATCTCTGGCGACACGCAGCGGAGCAATGACAAGCACCTTGCGAACCAGAAAGCTGTCGAGGCAGAGGTCGAAGATGGCAGAAAGGGTAATCACGCTTTTTCCAAGACCCATGTCGAGGAACACAGCCGATACGGGATGCTCCAGTATGAAGTTGGTGGCATAAGCCTGGTAGTCATGAGGACTGTATTTCACTGAGTATCCCTCCAATCTGTTCTACACCGTCAATGCAGTACACCGAAAAGCCGAGTGCTTCCAACTGCCTTTTTCGCCTTACCTGCAGAGGACGGAGTGTTTTGCCCGGTGCTTTCAACTCAATGAAGGCGATTCTGCCGCCGGACAGGAGCACCAGACGATCAGGCACTCCATCGAAACCCGGACTTGTAAATTTCAGTGCAAGACCGCCCATTGAACGAACGGTCTGCACCAGTTTTTCTTCAATCGTTCTCTCACGCATCATGACCTCCTGTGTTCTCAAAACCCGAAAAGTCCTTTACGCGCGCAAATGCGTGTATTGCGTACTTGTTGCTCTTTATTCTTACTTCTTTCGATATATAAGAAAGGTTAGGAACACAGGAACAAGACCGCCTGTTTTCTTTGGTACTTATGGGGCCGCCGCCGTTCCCATGAGGTGTTCCCATAAATGTGCCGAGCGGGTATGATTCTCCCCGGAACCTGTTCCGAAGGATGTCGGGTACAGTCATTTTCATTGGGAACACTCCTTGGGAACAAAGACGTACTGCGGGCCGTAGAGCGGGATGCGCACCTTGCTGTCCAGCCGCTTCCAGCCCAGACGGGCAAGGATGGCGGTCAGTTCGTTGCTGTCCGTCCTGCGGATGTTGGCGCGCTCTTTGCCGAAGCACTCACACCAGATCTCCATATTGGAAACCTGAGTGCGCTTGACCGTACCAGGCTTTTTGGTATCGCCGAAGTCGCTGCCGGTGAGGAAGTTCCGACGCTCAAAGATGTCCATGCCATCCCAATCCTCCGGAAGCAGCGTGTCCAGATACAGCCGGACAAGCCCTTCACGCTCGTCAGACTCCATCGCCTCCCGCTGTTCGGCTTTCGACAATGCTTCCAATTCGGCACTCAGATAGAGTTTCTCGCCCTGTTTCACATACACCAGCGTTTCCGCCCAGATCTGGCAGATTAGCTCCGGGGTCAGATCCCAGGAGTGCTTGATGCCCGTACCCGGCGTCTTGACCGGCCAGAAGCGGCGGTTTCCGGTGGTGTCCCGCAGATAGCCGGACTCAGCGTTGGTGGTGCCGAAGAACACGCACTGGCGCAGATGCGGCGTGGCTCTCTTGCCAAAAGCAGCACGGTAAATGTCGTTCTGACGGGAGAGGAAAGAACGCAGCGTTTCCACCTCGGCCTTCTTCAGACCTGCCAGTTCACCGATCTCCAAGATCCAGTACCCTTGTAGTTTTTCGGCGGCGGTCTTATCCTTGGTGTCGCCCAGGTTCAGACTGTCCGAAAACCACTCTCCGGCCAGCTTGGCGATAAGGGTGCTTTTACCGACACCCTGGGGACCGTTCAGCACCAGCATGGAGTCAAATTTGCAGCCGGGATACAGCACACGCTTGATGGCAGCGCAGAGGGTCTTCCGGGTGACAGCTCGGACATACTCGTTATCGTCTGCGCCGAGGTAGTCGATGAGCAGCGTGTCCACACGGGGAACCTTGCCCCACTCCGGCAGATTTTCAATGAACTCCCGTATGGGATGGTAGGAGCGGTCGTCCGTGACCTTCGCCACGGCAATGTCATAGTTTCTTGCAGAAAAGGTGCCGTAGTGGGAATCCACATAGCTGATGAGCTGGGCATCGTCTGCATCCCGCCAGAATTTCGAGGGATGCCGCCAGGGCACATTGCCCTTGATCTCCATGCCGTCCAGAAGCTGATTGAACACCAGCGGTTTCAGAAGCGGATCATTCATGAGGATCACGGTGAGGTTCTGCAGCGTGTTCTTCACCTTGCCAGCCTTGTCCAGTTCTAAGGCTTTCTGCCAGTCCTCGTCAGAGAACTCCTCATTTGCCTGGGCTTTGCGTTCTTCGGCAAACACCGCCTTGACCTTTTCATCCTTGAGGGCAAAGTCCGACATTGCCTGAAAGGACGGGAGCTTGCCGGGTGCGGTGTCCGGGGCACACTTATCGTCCAGGTCACGGAAGCGATGCAGGCGCACCAGATCAAAGGTATTCAGCAGCCGACCGCAGACCGGGTCTGTGGCATGGTGGCTGTATGCGAACTTGCCGTCGTAGACGATGACACCGGCAGAGGAATCGGCGGGGATATAGTCGTAACGACCGTTCATGGCAGACGGTGCATACACATCCGAGAGAAAGGTGTCGATGGCTTCCTCCACGGTATAGGCACGGCAGAAAGCACCCACCACACCCGGTTTCGTCAGCGGGTCGGCCTGCTGGGCAATGCTGTGCTGCACCACTTCGGACTGGCGGCTGGATACCGGCCAGGTAGAGGCATCGTGCCAATCATCGTAACGGGAAAGGTACTCATCCGGGTCAAGCTCTGCGCCGTCCTGCACCTTGTAGAAAAACTCGCCGTTGGCGGAGGTGGAAGGCCAGTACATGAGCCGGGATGCCTCGTAGGTGGTATCGTCAAAGAGGTCGATACCGATCTCCTTTGCTACCATGCGGGCGACTGCCGGATATTCCTCCTCGCTGATCTCCCGTTTCAGCGGAATGAGCAGCCGAAGGCGGGGATGCTCCGGCGTGTGTTTATGGGTGGAATAGACGCAGCACTTGAAATCGTGGAACAGCGTAATTTCATCCCAGATATCCGGGGTGCCGTAGTCCATATCCAGCGTGAGCAGAGAGCGGCACAGCACCATGCCGTTTTTGCGCCTGCCTTCCCGAAGGTGACCGCCCACAAATCCGCCCACATCCTTGATGCCATCCTGCTGACCCTTTTGCAGTTTGCGGTATTCTTCGACCGTTTCCGTGGTGCGGATAGTGCTGCCGCAGCGGGCGCAGAGGTCCGCCCAGGAGATGCCCTGGTTCTTCCACTTTTTATCCATGCGGCTATTGCCGACTGCAATCTTCATCTGCGTACCTCCTCACAGGTTTCGGTAAAGTAGCGGATAAGCTGTCCTTTCCGCTTGGCCTTCTCGATCTCAATGCTCATGCCGCTGCTGATTCTCTCTCCGAATACCCACAGTTCGGCGCACTTAGAGAGCAGGGCGATGTCCATGAACAGCGCTAGGTCACGCTCTTTTCGGTCATTGTCATTCATGAATTGGGGGAAGTAGATGTGCGGGGCAATGGGGATGTACCCGGCGTCCACGGCGAAGCGGCAGTAAGTACGGGCGTTCTCCTGGTTCTTCACCATGTCCCCGGCAAGCGGAGAGCAGATATACACCACAGGGCGGAAGGCCCGGAGTGCCTTGGCTTCCTGCTCAATCTTGGTCAGCACCTCATAGGCGGTTGGGTCGTAGTACCCCTCAGAGTTGAATTTGTTGACTCCCATTTGGGTCACCTCAGTCTTTCTTATAAAAATCGCAGACATAGCCGTCTGCTCGGAGCAGCAGCCCCGATGCCCAAGTGGGCGTTTGCCCCATGACGGAGCAGATATTCTCCAAAGAAGTATCCGGCGGTGCTTCGATGACCGCTTCATCGTGGACGTGCATGACGATCCGGTACCCGGCAGCATTCAGCCGGAGCATAGCTTCCGCAAGAATGTCCCTTGCCGTTGCCTGGACGATGTTCTCCACGAACTTGGGTCCGTAGCTTTCCAGCCGCAGCCACTTTTTCTGTTCGCCCACACCCTCATAGGTCACAGACTCGTTGCCGAAACGGTTCAGACCCATTTTCGGCTTCACATACACGAGCCGTCTGCCGGAGGGCAGCACCACGAACATCATGCCGCTCTGATAGTAGAAGCGGATGCCGTGTGTCTCTGTGGCGGTTCGCTCCCGAACGCAGGTGGAAGCCGCTTTGTCCACATCCCACCAGAATTTTGTGATGTGGGGATTGGAAAGCCGCCACGCATCCACCAGCGGTTTCAGTTCTTCTTCCTGCAAGCCGTAGTTCAGTGCGCCCATTGCTTTCAGCGCACCCACGGAGCCGCCATAGCCCAGAGCCAGTTCAGCGATTTTGCCTTTCTGCCGCAGATGTCCGTTCACGCCGTGCTTTTCCACGGGGACATGGAACATCTGCGAAGCGGAAGCGCAGTAAATGTCACCGCCATTCGCAAAGACCTCCTGCCGCCAATGCTCTCCGGCGATCCATGCGATGACCCTTGCCTCGATGGCAGAGAAGTCTGCCACATAAAAGCGGCAGCCGGGTTTCGGCACAAAGGCGGTACGGATAAGCTCGGACAGCACCAGCGGCACGGAGTCATAGAGCATTTCCACGGCGTCCATATTGCCGCCGCGGACTAAGGCTCGTGCGGCGTCCAGATCCGGCAGATGGTTCTGGGGCAGGTTCTGCACCTGGATGAGCCGACCGGCATAGCGGCCGGTGCGATTGGCCCCGTAAAACTGGATAAGCCCTCTGGCACGGTCATCCGAGCCGACTACCGTCTGCATGGCGGTGTATTTCTTGACGCTGCTCTTGGCGAGCTCCTGCCGCAGGGAAAGAGCGAGTTCGATTTCTCCGTCCGCTTTTTCGAGCATCTCTGCCACGGCAGCTTTGGAGAGCGAATCTGCCTCCACACCTTTTTCGGCAAGCCACGCCTTGAGCTGCACCGGACTGTTGGGGTTATCCAAACCGGTCACGGAGCGGGCCTGCTCCATGTGCGTCCGCTTGAAGCGTTCGTCGCAGTGGATCGCCTGGGTGACAAGAGTACGATCAAGCATGATACCCCGGTCGTTGATCTGCTGATCGAGGGTGTAGTTGCGCCACTCTGACTCTGTGACCGGGAGCTTGGAGAGCTTCTGCTGAATAGCCATTTCCGTTTCCACATCCCGGAGGTTGTAGGCTTTGAACAGCGACCATTTCTCCGGTGCATTTGTCGGAAAATGTCGAATGAGCGAACCGTCTCTTGTTTTTGCCGGAGTGCAGAAATACCGGATGAGGTCTTTGCCTTCTTTGAGCTTCTGCTTTTCCAAACCCAGCACAGCACCGACGCCTTCCAAAGAAAGCGGAAGCCCCAGCGTTGCCGCCCAGACCATCGTGCAGTGCCAGGAGGATGGATCGAGATATTGTCCGGTCGGGTATCCGAGATAGCGGGACAGGCATACACGCTCGAACTGTGCGTTGAACGCCCACTTGGTCACGGCAGGGTCGGTCAGCGCAGAGCGGACATCGGCGGGAAGTGTTTCTCCGGCAGTCAGATCCACGACCTTCACCGGCGCACCGTCTGCTGAGTAGCCGAAGAGCAAGACCTCGAAGTCTGGGGCTTCGGCGTAACGATACACGCCGCACTTCGCCAAATTTTCCGAAGAATAGGTTTCCAAATCCAAGGAGAGTGCTCTTATTTGAGCCATTTGAAAGTCCTCCCGCATTTCACGGCACTGATGGTTGCTTGAGAAACGCCATAGATAGCAGCAAGCTCTGAGCCTTTTATTCCACAGAAAAGGCTGAACCTTATTGCATTGACATCCTCAATACTCAGTTTGCGCCACACGCCACCTTGATGATATACATCAAGGATGTTCTCGGTTCTTGTGCCGTAGCGAAGGTTTGACAGCCGGTTGTCTGTCGGAACACCATTGATATGCAATATTTCTGTACCGATTGGCGGTGAACCGACGAAGGTAAGCATGATAAGCTGGTGAACAGGTGTTCCTGCCGCCTTATGACCTAATACGACAGAAATATGTCCTGATTTGCAATATTGCCCAGGCTTCAACACACGGCCTCGCATAGTTCTATAGCACTCTTTTCCAAGGCGTGATTTTCCGATGCGAACCTTGTGAGACACACTTCTAATGCGGCCGAGAGTGCTTGCCTGATACCTGCCCTCATATCCGGGGATATCTTTCCATTGTTCTTGCATTGCAAACTCCTTCCTACGGAATATGGGTGGCAGAGGTCGATTTCTGCCACCCACAGAGCCGTCCGGGGTTACTTCAATTCCTTCATGCGCTTTTCGTGGTACTCCAGGTCACCGGGAAGCCTGCTCCTTCTCACGCTTTTCGCGCTTGCGGTCATTGCTGATGCCCTGAACCAGTGACACGAAGAGACCGATGCTGACGCAGACCCAGATGCCAAGGAGGGCGGTTACCAGGATGTTCTGAATCAGTTCCATTGTGTTGCACTCCTTTCTCAGGACAGGAAGTCGTCGTCCAGGTCGGTGGCGAAATCGTCAGCCGCAGAGGACTTGCCGCCGAGCGGTTCGCCGTCACGAACCTTCTGGATATTGCCAAGGCCGCAGGCGATGCCGCGATTGCCGTTGGAATTGAAAGCGTAGAAGTTGACAGACACTCTGGCGTAGCAGCCGGAATACACCTCGGAGCGGTCGAGGATTGGCTGAACGCTGCGATCCACGATCTGAGGCGCGGTGGTGCTGTTGGCGTTCACGAAGAAGCTGTTCTTGTAGGCTTCATCGTCACGCTCGGTATCGCCGTCACGGAGCGGGAGCTTCAGAGCCGCCTTGTTGGGGATCTTCCCGCCGAACTTGGCGACGCCTTCCTTGATGGCAGCATCCACGGCGGCGTTGATAGCGTCGAGGGTCTGCTTATCAGATTTCGGGATAATGAGGGACACGGAATACTTGGGGTTGCTGCCGTTGATGGAGGCAGGCTCCCATACATTTGCGTAGGACAGGCGGACAACACCGGTCACAACTTTGGTCGAATTCATCTTGTTAGCCATAATTACAGTTCTCCTTTATAGTCGGTAAAGTCTTGTTTTGCACCCGTAGCCGTGATAGCCGGACGCCGGTCGGATGCTGGAACGAGCGTCGGCTTTCCTATGGGCTTGATGACCAGACCGCCGAGCACCTCTGCAAAGGTCTTTTTGCCCATGAGCTTCTCCATCTCGGTGATGGGAATGAGGGACTTTTTGAAGATGTCGGTATAGCCGACTGCACGGGCGGCAGCGGCAACGGCATCCTCGTCGGTGTATTTGCGATTGGTGCGGCTCTCCACCAGCTTGTAGCCGGGCCACTGTTTTCCGTGGTTGACCGCTGCGTCCTGGGCGTAGGCCATGAGCTCATTTGCCCATTTGGTGAGGTCGTCCAGCTTGCCGAGAATGTCGCCGATCTCCGCATCAGAAAGCAGTGGCGGCTGAGCAAACTCGTATTTTGCGAGTTTTAGCTTGGCGTCGGCTCTGGCACGGCACTTGACCGCCGCCTTGCAGAACTGACACCAGCTTCCGGGGCAGTATTCGCCTTCGCCCTTAAAGGCAAGCTCTGCCTTTGGCTTCAGCGTCTTTTCCGCCCAATTCCGAAGCTCGGCGACGGAAATGACCCAAGTGCTGACATTTTCCCGGCGGGGCTGGTAGATGGTCATGGAAACCGTCTCGATGTCGTAGAGACAATCGAAGATGCGAAGTGCGCCGAGGGCGTACAGCATCATCTGCGGATTTTCCTCGGCACTCACCAGCACACCCTGACCGTACTTCAGATCGATAATGTGTAGGAGCTTGTCCGCCACGATAAGGCAGTCGCCGGTGCCGAAGCCATCCAGCACATAGCAGGAGAAGTCCAGCCGCTGCTCAATGAGCACCTTTGGGTCCGGGCAATCCTGCTGGGCCTCCTCGATGGCTTCCAGAACGAATTCCACATAGTCGTCTGTGTACATCTCCATTTCATCGGAATCGTACTTGCTGACCGGGCGGGTGGAGCGCATCTTCAGTGCCTTGCGGAGCTTGTGTTCTGCAAGGGCATGAGCCGCTGTACCTTCTGCGGCAGCTTCCGTTTCTCTGTCCTCGAACTCCAATTCCAGCCGGGCGGATGGGTTGCAGTGAAGCCAGCGGTGGGAGGAGGATGCCGAGAGGACTGCATGACGATTAGGTGGCATCTTTCAGCACCTCCACATCCTTGAGCAGCGCCGCATAGTGCTTGGGGTCGATGCCGGAGAGCTTCGGAGCGCCGTACTTTTTAAGGAGTGCCTGGATCTCAGCCGTGAATCCGGCCCGACTCTTTTCACCGAGGATTGCTCGGACTTCTTCCAGCGTCAGTTCCTTTTGGGGAGCAGGTGCGGAGACCTTCGGCTCTGCATCGACAGTCGACTCATTCTGCAGCATGGTATCTGCCACAGCCTGAACGCTGTCCGCCAGGGAGCGAAGATTCTTCGTGACAGCAAGCAGGAGTTTCACTTTACTCATGCGCCACGCCTCCTTCCGCCGCCTCGGCGATAGACACAGACTCCACGCTGGGGCCGGGAATGAGGATCATCATCTGCTCCCGCCTCCCGAATAACCGCGTCAGCAGTTTTTCGCGCAGGCTGACGATCCTGCACCGAACGATCCGCTCGGTCTGCGGTCTGCCTGTGACACGAACTTCCAGATCATGTTTCACCGTTTTCATCCTTTCTGAAGGACGGTATTGGTTTGCCCTTCTCAGATAAGCCACAGAAAGCGGGAAAACTGAGGGTCTCACAGAAGTTTTTTGAGCTTATTTTTAACGGTGCGCAGGCGATGAGTGATGGCCGAGGGGTCAACGCCCTCCCGCGCAGCGTAGTCCTTTACGCTGACGCCGTCGTAATAGACCGCCTGCACAAGCCTCTGCCGTGCGGGCTTCAGCGTTTTGATCGCCTCGCGGAGCATATCTGTGCGGCTCGACTCCTGGAACAGCGCGGCAAGCGCGTCCTGCTCCGCCGCAAACTGGACGCCCTGTTCTGCCAGAGCATCCATACTGCTGTGGCGTCGGGTCTCCTTGTGGTCGTTGTTGTACTCTTGGCGGTTCA
>ENA-UOJL01001647-UOJL01001647.1-human-gut-metagenome-genome-assembly--contig:-P47-NODE-1647-length-22062-cov-51.967510_pt1 | contig 22062 bp, 20 predicted proteins | sample MGYA00242347_ERZ723894 | MGnify/ENA metagenome assembly ERZ723894
GAGATGCAATGGCGTTCGCTTTATAAGCATACGGTTTGCTTCATTTTTTCCCTATCATAATCAAAACGCAGAAGCAATACAACAGCCACAACGGGCAAGCCCGCTGTGGCTGTTGCTTTTGGTGCCCTCTTTCACGCGGTAAGAAGAGCGTTCCCATTTATTTTGATTGTATCGTTGATACTGCCATTATAATGCCGCCGTGGCAAATAAACAAGACTTTTTTTCATCCCTCAAATTCTCCCAAAAAGTGGCTTGATTCCTAGATTTTTCGGCATTCGCCAACGCCCAAAGAAATTCAACCGCCGTCTATTTACTATCATTTTCATAGCATAAAGTAGTATAAAATCGCATATCTTTTCTCGCAACAATAGTAAAAATGGTAGTAAATTCAGGCTCAAAATGCAATTTACTACTCGGCATTTACCACCCGTTTCATCTCTGTTTCCACGTCATCGTACTGCACATGAGTGTAAGTATTCAGGGTGACGCCAATGTCAGAGTGTCCCATCAGATATTGCAGAGTTTTGGGATTCATACCGCTTTTGGCCATGTTGGAACAAAACGTATGTCTGCAAACATGAGGTGTGATGTTGGGCAGCTGTTCCCGATAGAGCTTGTTGTAGCTTGTACAAATGTGGTTGAAGTAGTGTTCCCAGTGCATTGCAACGGTTGGGTTCCCGTTCTGGTCAAGAAAGAGAAAACCGCATTTACCGTCAACCATCGGCTCATTCTTGGGACGAGGCCGATTTTCAATAATGCGCCGGAAGCACACATACACATCATCCGTCATAGGAATCACCCGCTTACCACAGCTGGTCTTGGGTTCCTCTATCACATACCGCATATCCATTGTCCGTTGTAGCTGGTGGTCCACATTGATTTTCCGATGTTCCAAATCAATGTCGGACAGCGTCAACCCCACGAACTCTGAAATCCGCAGGCCCGTCTTGAACAGGATATAGATAGCGCCATAATACTTTTTATAACACCCGCTCTCCCGAACATAATTCAGAAAAGCCCTCTCCTGTTTGCGTGTAATTGCCTCTCTTGTCACGCTGTCGTTTACAACGACTGTGGCAAGCTGAAATTCAAATGGATTTTTGTGTAACCAATCATCATCGACTGCCATCTGAAATGCCGGACGGACAACACCTCTGACAGTGTGAATCGTGCTATATGGTCTACACTCGTGAGCTGCCCCAGTTCTTCCATCGACAGAACGCTGAATGACTTTTCACGGTCAAGCAGGCGTTTTTTGTTTCGGTGATAGTTCCGGGCCTCATTTCGCAGCACCGCTTTGCAGAACGCATCGAATCGGTACTGTTCGCCATCGTTGCGAGGGATAGCTTCCATCTTCTCACCCCCTTTCCGTGGGGATGTCGGGTGGATTTTTCCCTTTCCGCTAATATGACACCTGAAACACCCGATTCTGCCCGCTTTTTTGAAAATTTCCCCAAAAATTTTTGAAGCAGGCAACTTTTCAGGCGGCAATAGAAAAGCCCAGCAGACCGAAAACGGCCAACCGGGCATAATGGCAATGTGAAATGCGCAGAAGCTACATTGTATAGTACATAGTAAAAGCCCTGCTGACCCTGTGCGGGAGCAAGGCTTTTTTTGACAGTTCAAAGCTAGGCGTTCGATAGAATATCAGGCGCATGGCGGCATCCTCCTATGGCCGCCATACGGACGATGAAACGCTTTGATACGCAAAAAGAACCGGCGGCCTTGATTTTCTCAAAAGCCGCCGGTTCAAAATGGGCGCGCGGATATGTCTGCTATACGACGGCTTTTTTTCTTTTGCCGTCGTGCGGCAGGTGTTTTTACTTTTTATTCTTTTGTGCTACATGGACGATTATGGCAACTAAAATAATTGCGGCGACCATACCAATTAAAGGGAACCATGTGTCTGTGATGCTTTGCAATACGGCATTCCAGTTTACATTTTCGGGCAACATAGTTTAGACCTCCAATTCTCGCTGTTCTGTGACAATACGTTTACAGGAAAGATACGTTGCAAGGAAATAGCTTCCGTAGACAAGCAGAAAAAGAACGATTGTCAGTCCGATATTGGTTGAGATATGGATATTCATAAATTCTTCCACCACAGCCATTGCTTTGCCAATCAGGAAAGCAGAATACACGCCAGCGACGACTAGCGGAATGGCAAAGAACACGGCTGTCTGCACAAAAAGCGTATGATCGATTTGCCAGCGGCCTGCACCCAGCTTTTGCAGCAAGCCATAACGATACACATTGTCGGTCGTTTCGGTAAGCTGTTTTAACGCTAGAAGTGCGGCGCAAATCAGCAAAAAGACCAACCCGATATAGCAGCAAAGGAAGCTCACCAAGGCATCAAGGCCGTAGAACGTCTCATACATCATGTTCTTTTCGGCATACCGATAGCCGTGTGTACTATCCAATCCAATCGGAATCATCTTTTGCAAAATTTCATTGGAATCTGCATTAGGCTCATATTGCACCAAAAGCGCATTTACATCTTTTTCAAGTGATGCGGTGACGGAATCGGGAACAATCAAGGTGCCGCGGTCATTGTTGCCAACCGACGTCATAATGTATGTTTCCTGCAACACTTTATCTTCTGCACGCTGTAAAGTCGCCCCACCAACCGTGATTTCCGGGTGGCTCTGCAATGCAGCAGCAATATACCGATACGTTCCATTGTAGTTGCAGTTCAACAGGTATTGGCCATCGTTCAGCATGATGGGTGCTTTGTTCTGCATGGCTAAGGCACGATTCAAGTCCGAAATGGAGATTACGGAAACCTTGCTGTCAGGAACTTTTTCATCAATTGGCCAAAATTTGACTTTCTGTCCTTCAAATAGTTCAGAGTAGGTCATATCGGCCTCGTAAACACTGATTTGCTCTGTAGCTTTGGCGTAGTTGCTTATGGTAATATCGTGTGCAGCGAGATAGGCAGCAATATCGCTGTCCCCATCAACAGAAACATTGGAAAGCACGTTCAAATCATAGGGCGTTGCAGATTGAGACATTTTGTTCATAGCAAGCGCTGTGCTCGCGCCAATCGACACGGCGCAGATCGTGATGGTCAGCAATCCGCATACAACCGTTACCACAAGATAATTGGTTCGGATTTTACTGCCAATCTGACGGACAAGGAACGTATTCAGACCTTTCAGGTAAAAGCATTTCCTTGCACTTGCTGCTTGCATGAAAACGGCTGACAGCGAGTAGAACAGCAGAAAAGTTCCCGCGACCAATGCCGCCGCTGCCAACTGGAACAGATTATTTTCATGAGATGGCAGAATCCTGTTTTTGTTGAACAGCGCGGCAGAAATTCCGATGCAAAGCAGCGAGAGCAGGAACAGACAAACCGGCAAGATACGGTTTTCAGTCGGCATACTTTCGTTTTTTCTGCCGTCCGTCAATAGGTCAATCAATTTAACATTGGTGACAGACCGAATATTGAAAAGCATGACAATAAAAAAGATGATTGTGAAACACAACACAGTCTGGCGAAGCGCTCCGGCTGAAAACACGATTTGAAACTTTTCAAGATTGATTGCAAATAGCCGCAATGCAATTAAAGAAAACCCTTGCGAAAAGAAAAAGCCCAAAAGCAATCCTGTGCCCAGCGCAATGATGCCAACACAAAGCGTTTCGCCTGCAAACAACCGGGAAATACGCCCTTTTTTCATGCCGAGCATCATATACACGCCTAATTCTTTTTTGCGGCGTTTCAATAAAAATTGATTGGCATAAAGAATTAGGAAAGCCAGAACAACCGCAATCATAGTGGAAAGCGTAGAAAGCATAATGCCGAGCTGACGATATAAGAGCGTACCGGTTATGCCCATGTTGGAAAAAGCTGGCTGGTCAGAAATGGAATTGAATGCATAGAACAAACTGACCGAAAGCGTCAAGGTAAGAAAATAAATCAGATAGTCACGAATGTTCTTGCACACATTTCGGAAAATCAGCTTACATGTGTTCACTCTGTTCACCTCCCAAGACGGAAACTACTTCCAGAATTTTTGTGAAAAATTCTTTGCGCGTATCCGTCCCACGATGCAGTTCGTTGAACACCTGCCCATCTTTGATAAACAAAATGCGATTGCAATAGCTGGCAGAAAAAGCGTCATGCGTTACCATGAGAATCGTTGCAGAAAGCCGTTCATTCAATTCGGTCAACATTGTCAACAACATTCGGGAAGAATTGGAATCCAGTGCGCCGGTCGGTTCATCTGCCAGAACGATTGCCGGATTTGTCACCATTGCTCTTGCGGCCGCTACTCTCTGCTGCTGACCGCCGGACATCTGATAGGGATATTTCCCCAATACATCCTGAATGTTCAGCGCTTGGGCAATCTGTGGAATACGCTGCTCTATTTCACTGGGTTTGGCACCTGCGATGGAAAGGGCCAGAGAGATATTTTCATAGGCGGTCAAGGTGTCCAGAAGATTGAAATTCTGGAAAATAAACCCCAGCTTTTTTCCACGAAAATCTGCAAGCTGTGCCCTGTGCAGCATCGTGATATCCTTTTCCTCTACATAGATATGACCGCTGGTGACGGTATCAATCGTGGAAATGCAGTTCAGCAAGGTGGTTTTGCCAGAGCCGGAAGCACCCATGATGCCGAGAAATTCTCCTTTGCGAACAGAAAAAGAAATGTGGTCGATGGCTTTTGTCAGGTTGCCTTTGTTACCGTAAAATTTTTGGATGTCATCCACCCGTAAGATCGTATCGCCCATAGGTCAGGCTCCTTTCTCAAAAGCGCCTTGCTTTTGTGCTTTTACTCTACCACAAGGAATTTTCCGTTGCCATTAAGTTGGATTACATTAGCAACCATGCGTTTTGCGTCATTTCACCAACCGCCATGAACTATAAAATGTATATGGGTGATGCAGAATGGCGAAAATTGAGGACTGTCCCGGCTTTGAAACGTTCGGAGCGGATGTCAAGGCAGCTCGAAAGGCAAAACAGCTTTCCCGCAGTGCGCTGGCTGACATGATACATTGTGACAGCCGGTATCTTGCGAACATCGAAAACGAAGGCACGCTGCCCAGCCTGCCGGTGGTGATTCAGCTGATAAAAATATGTGGTCTGCCCGTGGAGCGGTACTTCAACCCGGAACTCATGCGGGAAGAAAGTGCGGAACGTCAGCGGGTCAGCTACAAGCTGCAGCTTTGCCCGGAAGAATACTTACCCATCGTAGAAGGTGCCATTGACGGTGCCTTACGAATCCATGAACAGGAAAAAGAGCCCGTGTGCGTCTGATTGTCATGCACGGTCATTGAGAGGATGCAAAAGCGTCCTCTTATTTTTTTTTGCATTTTGCGGGCAAAACGGGGGTGTTGTGGTGTCATAGTAGTGGGGAAAGGTAACGTAGCAAGCATAGGGAGTGTAGCCACTCCCGGCAAAAATGCTTGCTGGGGAGTACCCCAGACCCCCAAGAAACGAGGTGAAACTATGACGAACCGAACCCGAAAAATTGTTCTGCGTGTTCCCGTGACGCCGGAGGAACAGGAACTTATCCGGCAGAAGATGGCTCTGCTGCACACCCGGAACTTTTCTGCCTACGCCCGGAAGATGCTGATAGATGGTTATGTTGTCCACATCGACACCACCGACATCCGGGCGCAGACCGCCGAACTGCAAAAGATTGGTGTCAACGTCAATCAGATCGCGCGGCGGCTGAACAGCATGGGGCCGCTGTACACACAAGATGTTGCGGACATCAAAGGAGCGCTGGCGCAGATATGGCAGTTACAAAGATACATCCTATCAAGTCAACGCTGAAAATGGCATTGGACTACATCGAGAATCCAGCTAAGACAGATGAAAAAATACTGGTGTCCTCCTTTGCCTGCTCCTACGAAACCGCCGACATCGAATTTGAACTGCTGTTGTCACAGGCCATGCAGAAAGGCAACAATCTGGCCCACCACCTGATACAGTCTTTTGCGCCGGGCGAAACCACGCCGGAGCAGGCCCACGAGATTGGCCGGCAGCTTGCAGATGAAGTCCTGCAAGGCAAATACCCGTATGTGCTGACCACGCACATTGACAAGGGGCACGTCCATAACCACGTCATCTTTTGTGCCGTGGACATGGTGAACCAACAAAAGTATGTTTCCAACCGACAGAGCTATTCCTACATCCGGCGCACCAGTGACCGACTGTGCAAGGAACATGGCCTGTCCGTGGTAATGTCCGGTCAAGAACGGGGCAAGAGCTATGCCGAGTGGGACGCACACCGCAAGGGTACAAGCTGGAAGGCGAAGCTGAAAGCTGCCATAGATGCAGCCATCCCGCAGGCCAAGGATTTTGACGATTTTCTGCGGCTCCTGCAGGAGCAGGGCTACGAGGTCAAGCGTGGCAAGTATGTGTCGTTCCGTGCGCCCGGACAGGAACGGTTCACCCGCTGCAAAACGCTGGGCGAAGCCTACACCGAGGAAGCCATCACCGAGCGCATCAAAGGGCGGTTTGCGGAGCGGAAGCCCAAAGAAAACCGCAAAATTTCGCTGCGGATTGATTTGGAGAACAGCATCAAGGCCCAGCAGTCCGCAGGGTATGAGAAGTGGGCAAAACTCCACAATCTGAAACAGGCTGCCCGGACGCTGAACTTCCTGACTGAGCATGAAATCGAAAGCTACCCGGATTTGGAAAGCCGGGTGGCCGAGATCACCGCCGCCAGCACCGAAGCTGCCGCCGCATTGAAAGCAGCAGAGCGCCGACTTGCAGAAATGGCCGTGCTGATAAAGGATGTCACCACCTGTAAGGAGCTGCGCCCGTTGGTGCAGGAGTATCAGCGGGCCGCTGACAAAAAGCAGTTCCGGCGCAAGCATGAAGGCACCCTGATTCTCTATGAGGCCGCAATCAAGGCCCTGAAAAAGCAGGGCTTCCAAAAGCTGCCCGACCTCTACGCATTAAAAACCGAGTATAAACAGTTGGCCGAGCAGAAAGACCAGCTGCAGCGGCAGTACGCCGAAGCCAAACGCCAGATGCAGGAGTATGGCATCATAAAGCAGAATGTGGACGGCATCCTACGGACAACACCGGGAAAGGAGCAGATGCAGGAACGGTAAAATTATCATTGGAAATGTATCCAACGAAAATGATGAGACATTGACACATAATAATAGAACGCTTCATCATGAGAAAACACTCCCATCGGGCAGCGATGGTGCAGTATTTCTAATTCGTCAATCCAAGTATCTTTTGCCGCGTATATGCCATGTCCGACTTGTTCGTATTCATTGGCCTTTACATATTTATAAAATTCAAATTTCGTCAAGCCTACTTTTGTTGCAAGCTGCGGTGTTAAAATCTCATGTGTTTGAGCCAAATTGTTCATGTTCATCATTTGGGGATGAAGATAGGGCGCAGGATGAGAATGCAATTTATAACGCACTGAAAATCGCCTGTGCGGATGATTTTGTACGCAGGCTGGAAAGCGGGCTAGACACTGTGCTGGGTGAGCGCGGCGCAGGTCTGTCCGAAGGGCAGATGCAGCGAATCGCCATTGCCCGGGCGATATATTCCAACCATCCAATTCTTTTGTTGGACGAGGCGACCAGCGCATTGGACGAAGCAACAGCCCTTCGACTGCTGAATAATTTGCGAAAGATGACGGACAAAACGGTGATTCTGGTCACGCACCGGATGAATCAGGCCGGGTTCTTTGATGCAGAACTGGCGTTCTCGAAGGATGGCATTTGCGTGAGGGAAAGGAAAACGTGCAAATGAAAAGCAAAGCATTATCGATCGTAGTCCTTCTTCTTGCTGTCGTGCTGTTCGGACTGCTCTTTGTAAACCACCGTCAGGAACAGCGGCAGACAGCGTATATGCAGCAGCTTCAAAAGGAAGCAATAGAATTGCAAAGCCTTTAATTATATAACTTTGTTCTTTACTTATAATATTGTGTTCCATTTTACAATTCCATCTCACATCTATCCAATACAGCAGCAATTACCTGATCCATGTCGTAATACTTATACTCGCCAAGACGACCGCCAAAAATCACCTTGTTTTCTGCATCTGCCAACTTCTTATACTCAGAATAAAGTAAACCATTCTTGGCATCGTTGACCGGGTAGTATGGCTCATCGCCGGGTTTCCACTCGCTACTATACTCGCGGCTGATGATAGTCTTCGGCAGATCATTACCGTTCTCATCCTTACCGAACTCAAACCATTTATGCTCAATGATGCGAGTCCACGGAGTTTCTCGGTCGGTATAGTTCACCGCGGCGTTACCCTGGAAATTAGGCTTATCCAATGTTTCCGTTTCAAAGCGGACAGAACGGTATTCCAGCGTACCCAGCTTATAATCAAAGTAAGCATCAATCGGTCCAGTGTATACAACCTTGTCAGCCAATGCATCCAACTCGACTTTGTTCTCCAGATAGTCTGTGTTCAAGCGGATCTCAATGCCATCCAGCAGATTAGCGATCATCTTGGTATAACCACCAACAGGAATGCCCTGATAAAGTGCGTTAAAGTAATTGTTATCAAAAGTTAGACGAACTGGAAGACGCTTGATAATAAAGGACGGCAACTCTTTGCAGTCACGCCCCCACTGCTTTTCAGTATATCCCTTGATGAGCTTTTCATAGATGTCACGACCAACGAGAGAAATAGCCTGCTCTTCAAGGTTTTTTGGCTCACCAGTAATCTCTTTTCGTTGTTCCTCAATCTTTGCGGCAGCCTCCTCCGGTGTCACAACACCCCACATCTTGTTGAAAGTATACATATTAAATGGGAGGGAGTACAGCTCACCCTTATAATTAGCTACAGGTGAGTTGGTAAAACGGTTAAATTCCGCAAATTGCGTGATATAGTTCCAAACCTTTTTATTGTTGGTATGGAAAATATGTGCTCCATATTTATGGACATTGATACCCTCAATATTTTCAGTGTAAATATTACCCGCAATATTCGGACGCTTGTCTACAACCAAAACAGATTTTCCATGACTTTTGGCTTCATGTGCAAAAATGGCTCCGTAAAGGCCAGAACCTACTACTAAATAATCATATTTCATAATGATTCAACTCCTTATATTTTCATTAAATATTTATCCAGTCGTACAACCTTAATAAACAACGCTCCCACCAGCGCCCCTCCAAAAGTCACCACATATAATAAAATGCAACTTAGCACTGAATTTCTAGCAAACAAACTCGATGTGAATTTTAAGACAATTGGATGTAGAATATAAACTCCCATCGTCAATGGTGATATGACTTTGACTACTTTAACAATACCTGGCTTTAGCTTTAATCTTAGTACAAAAGAGAAAAGAAGAGCAATCCACAATATTTCAATGGAACTATCATAAAAATATTCCGCATTCAAATATCTTCCCGTTACAATATTGATAACCTTCAATCCCACAAATAATTGATACACAATATTAAGTATTGTCACTGCAATTAAGACTATTGCATGAATTCTCATCTCGTAATCTTTACCACTTACTTTTGAATATCCTTGCCCAAAAATCCCACCAAGTAAAAAATACAATTCCCATGTCCATATACGGAATGTTTGTATAACATACTTTTGCACAGGATATCCTGTGCAAAGCGAATATAGTTCCAAACAAATGCATATAGACAGAAATACCAAAATTACCCTTTTGTATCCATTCTTTCTGATTATTTTTGACAAAATTGGCAATGCAACATAAATCAACATCAGTGCGCCTAAATACCAAAAATGCCACAGTTCGTCTTTTTGTACTAAAGATTGAAAAACGCTTTGAATCAAACTGCTTATCGAAAAAGAAATTTTTCGCACATGAATTATCTTCCATATAAACTCAAGTCCATAAAAAATCAGATTCCATAGCACAACAATGCGAAAAACGCCAACAATTTTATGAATACTATATTTTATAGAAATTTCTCCTCTATTTAACAAGAAATAGCCACTTGACATAAAAAATAGCGGAACAGCCACTCCAGATAAATAATAAATTGTCGTTGTAACAGCTGATAAACCTTTTGGAATCGTATGCAATGCAACAACACATATACAAGCGTACAATTTTATAAGGTCAATATTATTATTTCTTGTCAAAACCATCTGTTTCTCACCTCTTTTTCCTATATATTTTTCCTAACACTTGTTTTTCCATTTCAAGCACAAACGGTTCCTTTATAACTGTTAGAATCAAAAAATACGCGCCAAAAAAGACAGTTGCAGAAACACATAAAGTTATAAAACTTCCAAACTGTATTCTTTTTATTAAAATTGCAAGGATACCACCCGTTAAAATAGAAGCGCCAATTGCAATATAATGCACTTGACAATACGCTCCTTTAATAATATTTCTGAGTGCAATATATTGAACAACAAAAACGGCAATTTCAGCTGTCAAAGTTCCAATTGCTGCGCCGGTTGATGCCAGTCTAGGAATCAGAAGCGCATTTAGAACAATATCCACAATCATTCCCACAATTTCCGAATAAAGAACCACTTTTTCCTTTCCAAGCGGCACCAACATTTGGATTCCCATTATGTTCGTCAGTCCAATAAAAAGCAACGTAGGCATTATAACCTGCATCGGAATAATTGCACCGGCATAAGCATCACCCGATAAGAAGAAAACGCCCTCCTTTGCAAAAAGCATAAAATAAATCATCATCGGTGTTGCAATCAAAAACACGAAATTGATTGCCTTTTTTGTAATACGGTAAAATTCATCCATCATACTATGTTCGACATAGTATGATGCTCTCGGCAGCAAAACCACACCTAAAGATGTAACGATACTCACGAGAATCGTTTTTATCTTTACTGCCGCATTATAATATCCAACATCTGCGTCTGTACGAATAAATCCAAGCATTACAGTATCCAGATGCGTATATATTGTTGTGGCACAGGACATTGCAAAGAAAATCACAATCGCTTTTAAGTGTTTCTTAAAATTATAGTGACCAACAGGCTTAATGTTGACATAACGGTGTATATGAAAGAAGTTAAAAATATTTGAGGCAGATGATGCCAAAATGGAAATTCCACCATAAATGACATAATCGCTTTGTTCATGCACCATGAGAAACATCGCAACAATTGCAATAAACTTAAAAATAATCGAGCGAACCGTAATATAAGTATATTGTTCAAGTGCTTTATACAGCCATTCCATTCCTATGGCATTAAAAAAGATTGTCAGGCCAACAATCAAGAACAGGTCTTTATCCTGCCGAAATCTTGGGACATAGTATATTGCTGCAAAATAAACTACATATGCCAGTGCGCTCATCACAAGGTTGATAATGAACAGCTCTTGAACCATTTTCGAGAGTTCTTCCCGATTATCACGCACCTTTGCACATGCCCGAATGCCGTATGTTGGAATTCCCAACTGTGCAAAAAGTGTAAAATAGGATACTATCGAAGTCGCAAATGAGACTTTTCCGGTACCAGCGGGCAATAGAATTCGTGAAACATACGGAAATGTAATCAGTGGAAAAATAAACTGCGACATCGTAAGAATTGCATTCATTACGAAATTTAATTTAAGAGACTTTTGTTTTCCCATTGCCTTTCCGTCATTCTCCTTTTCTATGTGCATATTCAATTTCAGGATTAAAGAAAAATCCAGAAATAGTTCCTTTGCATGTCACCCAAACTCTTTTTGCTTTATGATCCGGCGCTTTACATAAAATGTTCTTAATTCGCCCACATAGCACACGCAGCCGATGACCAACTTTTCCATTTTTTCGCGCGATGTACATTCCGTTTCTTGCTTGATAAAAGAAGCGTTCTATTCTTGTCTCATCTGCCGAAACCACATCTGCGCCTTTATTGGATGGTGCTTTATGTACAATAACACTATCGAAATCCAAATAAGCTGGAGCCAGCTTTCTTAATCTTGCAGTATATTCCTGATCGTCTCCATAAATAAAGAACTCGGAAATTGGCAATCCGGCAGTTTCTGCATATTTCAAATTGATAAAACAGCCAACGAATGAACAGGTGTCAATCAATAATAATTTATTTCTTCTAATCATATCCAGCCCCATTCCCAATCGGGAATTATACTGAAAATCCGGAATATTCATATCAAATAGATTTCCATCTGTCCAGTATACCAGTGATGCCAGATACGAGAACTCACTATTTATTGCCTGCCCTTTATTTACAAGACTCATCAGTGCATCTTTCTCCGGAATCGAATCGTCATCCATGATCCATGCGTACTGATAGCCAAGCTCTATCGCTTTTCTCAGTCCAAACGCAAAACCACCTGCACCGCCAAGATTTTTCCCGGTGTTATAATATTTTATTCTTTCGTCCTGAATGGTAGATATCATTTTTCCGGTGCCATCATTGCTATTATTATCGATAATCAGAACATCATGGCTTTCAAAGGTCTGATTCAAAAGTGCTCTTATGCTTTCTTCTAGTAATTTTTTCCTATTGTATGTTACTACAACTTCTACGTATTCATTCATAATCATATCCCCTCTTTACTTTTTTCAGGCTAGTTATTACTCCAACACATGCAACTGAAACTATAATAAATGGATTATATCTAAAAGACAACAACTGCGGGTCTGTTATGCAGTGGATAAGAAACAGCGAACAGCCCAAACACATATATATATTTCTAGTCAACACGTTGTAGCATTGTACTGCCATCATCGCTGCACATAATACAAAAAGCATTATTATTCCATACTTTAGCAAAACTTGCAAATAAGATGAATCGACATAAAAATAATCCATTCCTGATACCTTTGTTCCGTCAATTCCTGTAAACCATGTAATAGGCTGGCCAAATAATGAAATGCCATATGTTTCTATTGCTATTTTACCAAAATAAGGCCTATTTGACAGTGCCACATTTGCTGCCACATACATCGGTTCGTTATAATGTTCAATATAAAGATACTGTGCCAGGATAGTCACAGCCGCGCTTGCGAAGGGAAAAATCTCTAAAATACGTTTGCAAACTTTTCCTTCAAATAATACCTGCTTTACTTTTTCAATGTTAAATACATAATATAAAATAATCCCCATGTTGATAATAATAAACACTGCTAATGTATCCGTCATTTTATAAAACCATACGTTCACAATCTCTATTAAAATCCATCTGCTCAATTTGATGCGATTATTTCTGCTTGCAATGTACGCTAATATTGTATGTAAAAATAAATTGGGTCCAAATGTAGCAAAATAAAATCCCAAGCAAGCTCTTCCATCTCTTACTTCAGAAGGAATAGCCCCGATAAACCATGCTGCAATTACCAATACAATTCCCATGGAAGCACTAATATAATATGTTTTTATTACATCTTCTGGTTTTGACTTCGAACAATACAACATAAATATAACAATATATATTAAATCGCTATCGGCTTGATTAAAAAATATATTTCCTAAAATTAAAAGGGCAATTAATCCCCACATCAGCAAATTTCGAATGCTAAATTTTGAGTTTTTTAAAAAAAGTAAGGCAGGGACAGCTACTGCTATAAATCTTAATCCCTTGCATAACATAGAAAGGACCGCAGATGCTGCAGGAAGATATGACTGTCCAATAACAAACACAAAAACACATATTCCATAGCATATAGTTGTTATATCATTGACCTTTATCTTTAAATTTATTTTACTAATCATTTATCTAATCCATCGTTAAGTGCCATATACCCTTGCACCCTACAAATTCCTTTCACAAAAGCATTAGTTGATTTTATCAGGGAGAACTAACCAGTCCCCTATTTTTTTGTCCCATTCTTCTGTCTCAAACGGCACAATTGCCCCAAAGTGATAAAATGTCATTTCTCCAAAGTAAACTCGACCATTTGCTTCATAAAAATCCACTCGAACATGTGGGAATCCTTCACTGAGTTTTTTGGCAAGCTCAATCATTTTTTCAAAATGTTCTGGTTTTTTGATGGCGGATACAGAGTTCGGATAGTGCTGTACAATGTTCATGTGGTTAAACTGCATATCATAAAAGTCAAACTTTGTGTTTTTGACGCCTCTTTCCGTTGCCACAAACATCAGTTTCGGCTCTCCATTGAAACAGAAGAATTTATAATCACGGAGTTCTCCGGTTTCCTGATCTTCCATATATTTTTCAGCAATAATTCTCGGCTTGACTCCTTTATATGACCATTCCCTCGTCCAAAGATAATAATTGTTTGCCAGAGACTTTTCGATTTTTTCCTTAGCCTTTTTCAAATCAAGTTTGGATTTATCCTTGCAGACAACCAATCCACCTGAATCATGTGTGCATTTCAGCACAAATTGATTTGGAAGCTCATTGAAGTTAATATCCTCAAATTTATCCCATACACCAAGCGTCGGGATAACATACTGTTCACCAATTTTATCTGCAATATATTTTTTCACTTCGTATTTGTCAACCAATGTAATAAGATCCGGCCTTCTATAATACAGTTTGAGCCAGTTCAATTTTTCGTTGAATGTCTTCGGATTCTTAAAATCAATAAACTTTCCAAACTCTGCATAATAAAAAATTTGCAGATATGGCTTGTCCGGCATCCAATTAAGCAGTCTGTGGTTCACAAAATAGCCAGCCACACGCCGCAAACCATGTTTTTTTTCACCCATCTTACTCACACTCCTTCACATAATCCAAAAGTATCTGCATTTTTTTCAAGACTTTTTCAGACGAATACTCCTCCAACAAGCATCGCCTTGCTTGTTTTCCGCATTCTGCCATCTGTCCAGGATTTGCAATGGCCCATTCCATTTTATCCTTTAAATCTTCAACATTGTTCGTCTGAAACAGAAGACCATTTTCAAACGATTTGATCAAGCTTCTAGGACCTGTTTTACAATCGCTGGATATACATGGAACACCGAAAGCCATTGCTTCCATTAGTGCATTTGGCATCCCCTCGTAATCAGATGTCATCACAAACATATCCGCTACTTGTAGCTGTTTCTCGATGCTCTGGCTTCTCCCCCGTAGAAAAACATGATTAGCAAGTCCATATTCATCGACTAAACCTTCAAGGTATTTCTTTTGATTTCCCTCACCGAAAATATCCAGTGTAATTTCAGATTTTATCTTTGTAATATCAACCATAGCTTTCAGAAGAAGCGGATAATTTTTTTGTTCGTGAAGTCTGCCTACTGCAATTATTTTAGAAATTTTCCTACTATAAATTTCTTTATGATTATCAATAAACTTTGATGAAAGAGGATTGGGAACAACAAAGCACTTTTTTCTTAAATCGGCTGAGAAATATTCCGATTGCTCTTCATTTTGAACCAGAATGGCACAAGATTTCTTAGCCAGGTAATCGCGAAAATTTCTTAACAATCTTTTTTCTGGCATTGTCCACGGATTATTTCTGATGGTCAAAACAAACGGAATTTTCATTCCTGTGATTGCAAGCCAAGACACATACAGAACGGTTCCAACAAACGGAATAATTACATCAGGCTGAATTTCTTTGATAATTTTTCTCATATCAAAGATTCTCATTCCTTTTGTTATTGTACTATCCTTTCGTTGTGGCATTTCATGTATCTGTACCTTTTCTGAAATAGAATAGTCTCTCTCTGACGTTTTATATGTAATAATATGAACGTCTTCGCCAACATCAGCCAATAAGCCAGATAAAACTGAAACAACTCTTTCGGCTCCACCTCCTGTAAGGCTCCTAATTGTAAATAATATTTTCATTCTATCTCCTGTTCCGCTTTTTTGATTCGCTTTACATATTTCTTAAGAGTTCAACCCACTGGTTTATAATTGCGGCTGTATTGAAACGATCCAAATCCTTTTTTGTTTTTGACGCAAATTGCTTTAGCAACGTTTCTTTTTTCATCAGTTTTATCGCACAATCTGCGAACTGCTGAACATTTCCTTCTTCTACTAGGTATCCATTGATACCATTATCAATCGTTTCTTCAGGTCCTTCCTTACAACGAAAGCTAACAGCCGGGAGTCCTGTTGCCATTGCTTCCATCAGAACTAGCACAAACCCCTCATAACGCGAAGATAAAAAAAACAAGGACGATTCCATATATTCTTTATGAATATCATCAGAAAATCCTTTTAGTTCTATATTCCTGAGCCCCAGTCCGTCAATCTGCCCCTGAAGTTCTTTTTGAAGCGGTCCTTGTCCATAAATATCTAATTTCCAGTCCGGGACTTCTTTTTCAATCAGGGACCACGCATCAATCAGCATATCAAAGCCCTTTTGTCTGTTCAAACGTCCGACTGCTATCGCTCGTTTCTGCGTCAGCGGTGCGCTTTCTCTTGCGTCAACCGCGATTGGGTTATAAATATATGTCACATTTTTGCAATGCTTATAATGTGTTAAGTAGTTATTGAGATCATTCTTTCCTAATACCACGACACAATCAGCATGCTCCGCCGCCAACTTCCTGGCATATTTGACCATTTTATTTGGATTTATATAGTAGTTAAAATGTTCCCATGCGATACATTTACAGAGCTTTTTTATCTGCAAAGGAATCAAATAAAGGTATAACGCCACATCGACAGCTATCATGACATCAATCTGCTCTTCTTTTATATATTTAATTAGCTGCTTCTCAACATGAATCTTTCTCAAAATCGGATTCACACACTTTTCACCATTCAGCGAATGAAGTCTTACATTTTTACTTATCTCAAATTTGCATGAGTTACCATGTTGACAACTTATGATTGTCACATCATAAGTTTTTTTCACCAATTCATTTGCAATGACGGACGTAACTCTCTCAGTACCTCCGCCATTTTCAAAATTCATTATTAAGAATCCTATCTTTTTATTCATATTTATATATAACTCCAAACTCTAATCTAATCGACGCAAGATGTATTTCTTTATGAAAATTTTTGCTGGTATCAAGTAATATTTAATTTTTCGCACCAGAGCATTTCCTGTATACCAACTGGCCGCATAGTGATGAATGGAATGTGTATTTTCAGTAATCGTTAGTTTATTCGTTCCCATTTTTAGCGGACAGAAATAATCCGTTGGATAAACTGTTACGTTTTGTATTTTCTGTATCTTATTCTCAACTGCCAATCCTTTTTCTTTTAGCAGGTTTGTTGTAATTCTAACACAAATCGGCGGTTTAAATGTTCCGTCCTCTTGAATGAAATTTTGTTCTTCATATGGTTTCATATTTTCACGTAAGAATGGATGTTTTGGTTCAGCACCAAACCCAAGACCTGTATTTACAGTACCAACTTGCTCCATTCCCATGTAACAATTGTTTTGCAACAAGTCATCCAAACCATGTACCAGCTCCACATCCGCATCAAGATAAATACCACCATGTTCATAGATAGTATCTAATCTGGCGTAATCTGTAAGAAAAGCCCATTTTTTATTCTGATAAGCCAGTTCTACGTAAGTATTTTTATGTACATCATAGTTGGACTCATCCCAACGAATCAACTCGTAATCAGGGCAATATTTTTTCCAGCTTTCAATATAGCGTTTTACATCTTCTGGTAATGGATTTCCTCCAAACCAGCAGTAATGGATTTTTTTCGGAATCATTTTCCCTCCTCCATCATCTTTTCCACTAATTTTTCAAGTTCCTTGTTAAAACGTTCATTGTTGCTGCTCATACCATGTCCCACGCCAGCGACAATCCGGTCGTAATTCGTTATGATATCTCCCAATGTTTCAATATCTTCTACTGGGATAATAGTTCCCATTCTCTGCGCCACATTCCTTGCAAACTCAACCTGATGGTCATTTACATGCTCATTGAACTGATGCTGACGTGGCACAACAATGGGAGTCTTGCCAATCTGCAGCGGCATGATGAAGCTGGCCGGACCACCATGAGTGATCACAATGCGGGCGTCGGCCACATTTTTTACCATCTGCTGATATGGAATCAATTTGCTCCACTGGCAATACTTCGGTTCGTATGTACTAAAACCAGTCTGGATAATTACATCATCCTGAATTGTGCCATCTTTCTTTAATTCATCTATCTTTTGAATCAGCCGATTAAACGGCTGCTCATGTGTTCCTACCGTCACAAAAATCATTTTCTCGTCCCCTACTTAGAATATGCTGCCAAGGTTAACCGCCTTTGGATAAACCTTTTTCTGTTCTTCCCACTGCACAACAAACTTGTCCACAATGGGATAAACCATCTTTCCCGTCATTGTCGGCTTATCAATTCGATCAAAAACCTCGATATAGACCAGCTTTGCGCCCATCATCTTTCCAATGTAGAAAAATGGAACCGCAACAGCTGCACCACAGGAAATAATCAAATCCGGCTTTTCTTTGTGCAACACATTCCATGCAATTTTGGTATTTTTGATAAGAGCTTTTAGACTTCTATTGGTCGGATAATAACACGGATACATTTTTTCACCTTCAAGTAGGCTTCTTGCATCCTCCTTATCAAAAGTGACCCAAAAATGATCTTTGTCCTTCCAAAATGGCTTTAACATATAAAGGTGGGTTAAATGACCGCCAGATGAACCCACCAAGCATACCTTTATATTTTCTTTATTTTTCATCTGACTCTCTCCTCTTGTCTTCCTTGATTCCGATTAGTCACGCTGGAAAATATCGCGCGTATATACTTTTTCCTTCACGTCATCCAGGCACTTGTCATATCTGTTCGCGATAATAGCCTGGCTCTTTTTCTTAAACTCGTCCAAATCATTGACCACAACACTACCGAAGAACTTCTCGCCATCTTTCAGCGTCGGCTCATAAATGATGACGGTTGCACCTTTTGCCTTGATGCGCTTCATGACACCCTGAATGGAGCTCTGGCGGAAGTTATCACTGTTGCTCTTCATGGTCAATCGGTATACACCAACAACAACTTCTTTTTCCTTGCTCTCATCCCAGCTGTCGTTTGCTTCATAAGCACCAGCAATTTCAAGCACACGATCAGCAATGAAGTCTTTTCTTGTTCTATTGCTCTCAACGATTGCTTCGATCAGATTTTCCGGCACATCGGCGTAGTTTGCTAGTAGCTGCTTGGTGTCTTTCGGCAGGCAGTAGCCGCCATAGCCAAAGCTAGGGTTGTTATAATGAGTACCGATACGCGGATCAAGGCAAACACCGTTGATAATCTGCTGGGTGTTCAATCCCTTCATCTCTGCATAGGTATCCAGCTCATTGAAATAGCTGACACGTAGTGCCAGATAGGTGTTTGCGAACAGCTTCACTGCCTCTGCCTCAGTGAAGCCCATAAACAGAGTGTCGATGCTCTCTTTGATAGCACCTTCCTGAAGCAATTCTGCAAAAGTGTGTGCGGCCTTCACCAGACGGGCATTGTCAACATCAGTACCGACGATGATACGACTTGGATACAGGTTGTCGTACAGTGCCTTGCTCTCGCGCAAGAACTCCGGACTGAAGATAATGTTGTCGCAGTGATACTTCTCACGAACACTTGCAGTGAAACCGACCGGAATTGTGGACTTAATAACCATAATAGCTTCCGGGTTATACTCAATAACCAGTTTGATAACAGCTTCGACTGCACTTGTGTCGAAAAAGTTCTTCTTGCTATCATAGTTTGTCGGCGCAGCGATGACTACAAAATCAGCATCACTGTATGCTTCCTTGGCATCCAGAGTTGCAGTCAAATCCAACTCTTTTTCCGCCAGATACTTTTCAATGTACTCGTCCTGAATCGGAGACTTCTTGTTATTGATCAGTTCTACTTTCTCAGGAATAATATCTACCGCAGTCACCTTGTGGTGCTGAGACAACAGCGTAGCAATAGAAAGGCCAACATAGCCAGTACCGGCAACCGCAATCTTCAAATCTTTAAAATCTCTCATTTTTTCTATTCCTCTAATTTTCTTTATCATAGAATTATACTGCATGATTTATATAGTCTTTCGTTGCATCATCAGCGTGTTTTACAATGCATGGATTTCCAAAAACAATAGAATGATCAGGAATATCGCAGTTAATATAGGTATTCGGAGCTATAAGCACATCATTGCCAATTACAACATTACCAACAATTGTTGCATTTACTCCAATCCAAACATTATTTCCAATACAAGGTGTTCCTTTTCTTTTTCCACGATTTTCCTGACCAATCGTAACTCCCTTGTGAATGTTAACATTGTTACCAATTATTGCTTTCGCATTAATTGTGATTCCATATGGATGTCCAACATAAAACCCATAGCCAATTTCATTATCAACAGAAAACTCAATTCCCTTTTTCTTAGTAGAAATCTCAAACAATTTCTTGTATATTTTACGAAGAAATGGATTCTTACTTATTTGTGCTTTACGATAAAACTTTAAAAAACGGGGTACCCCCCCCCCCAGAATATCTCTGCTTATCAAGTTCCAGGATGTTTTCCATAAATTCTAACCCTCTATTTTTTTCTTTATTTATAAAACTCAGCGTACCACTCAGCGAACTTTCTTAATCCAGTTCTCAGGCTTGTACTCGGTTTGTACCCGAAGTCGCGCTCCAGTGCGCTCGTATCTGCATAGGTCACAGGCACATCACCTGGCTGCATCGGAACCAGCTCCTTGTGAGCCTCAAAGTCATAATCTTCCGGCAGTACCTTTGCACGAACCAACTCCTCAGAAAGAATCTGTACGAAGTCCAGTAGATTCTCCGGGTTCTGGTTACCGATGTTGTAAACTGCATACGGCGGAATCGGCAAACCATCTTCGCCGTTCTTCTTGTCCGGTGCCTTCTTCATCACACGGACAACACCTTCTACGATGTCATCCACATAAGTAAAATCACGCTTGCAGTTGCCGTAGTTGAAGATTTTGATGGTCTCGCCCTTCACCAGCTTATTGGTGAAGCCAAAGTAGGCCATGTCCGGGCGACCCGCCGGACCATACACGGTGAAGAAGCGCAGACCGGTGGACGGAATGTTATAGAGCTTCGCGTAAGCGTGGGCCATTAGCTCATTGGATTTCTTAGTAGCTGCATAAAGAGAAACCGGGTTATCTACCTTATCGTCGGTGCTGTACGGAACCTTTTTGTTGGAACCGTAGACAGAGGAAGACGAAGCATAAACCAGATGCTCCAGATTCTCACAGTGGCGGCATGCTTCGAGGATATTAAAGAAGCCGACCAAGTTGGATTCCACATAGGCATCCGGGTTGGTGATGGAGTAACGCACACCAGCCTGTGCTGCAAGGTTGACGACCACCGACGGCTTGTACTTCTCGAACAGCTCCGTGATCAGCTCCTTGTCGGCGATGTTGCCTTTGACAAAGGTAAATGTGGGATACTTGGCCAGCTCGTTCAGGCGGAACTCTTTGAGTGCCACGTCGTAGTAAGCATTCATGTTGTCGATGCCGATGACCGTAGCAGAAGGAGCCTCCTGATAAATTCGTTTCACAAGGTTGGAGCCTATGAAACCGGCTGCACCTGTGACTAAAATCGTTTTATTATCTAAAGTAACTGTGCTCATATGTATTCCTCCATTTTTGTTAACTTCCTAATCTATGTACACATCTGTTCTTCACAGATAGTATTTCTCTCTAATTTCCACTGTGTGATAACCACACTCGGCTAAGTGTTTTCTTATACTGTCGTATCCAACTACCCCAGCAATCGTGTTTTCTACTTCATAAAACATCCGTTGAGTACACTCGTCTCTATTTCTCTATAGCCGAAGTGCTGTTTTATACAGTCGATCCCCGTATACCCTGCAATGACGTTTTTTCTAAGTGTTGGATTGTTGAATCGAACCCTGTCGGCGCATGAGTTTTGTTAAAACTGCACATATCATTCAATCCAATTCTCGCCATCCGCTGTTCACCATGAACAAATCATTCACTTTCACCGCATAAAACATGTATTTATCATCACCATACATACTCTACTCAACAGCTGTTTTATGAAGTAGAAATCATCTGTTTTTCTCTATTTTTCATGACTCAACAAACCGTTATGATGTAGGTGTCATTAGCGGGTCAGATAGTGTACTCAACAGCAGTTTCAGACGTTAATGATAAACTCATGGATTTTTGTTGTTTTCTCCTGTTTTCCGCCATCTCCTCATAACTTCTGAAAAAGTTGTGCCAATTTTGTGCCGCAGGGGCCAAAAGTTCGGCGTTTTAGTTCATATATAG
>ENA-UOJL01001649-UOJL01001649.1-human-gut-metagenome-genome-assembly--contig:-P47-NODE-1649-length-22024-cov-5.189449_pt1 | contig 22024 bp, 16 predicted proteins | sample MGYA00242347_ERZ723894 | MGnify/ENA metagenome assembly ERZ723894
TCCGCTCCAAAAAAGGCGGACGCCGTAGCGCCCGCCCTAAAGCAATCGAAAACTCAAGCCAGCAGATCGGTCTAGTACACCATGCCCATGGCGTCCTGAACCTCTGCTAGGGTCTGATCGGCGATCTCGTTGGCGCGACGGTTGCCCTCGTGCAGGACGTCCTTCACATAGTCCAGATCGTTCTCGTAGCGCTGGCGACGCTCGCGGATCGGTGCGAAGTACTCGTTGACGGCCTCGGTCACGTACTTCTTGAGCTGGCCGGAGCCGCCCATGCCGATCTCCTCGGCAATCTCGACCTCGGAGCGACCGGTGCAGATGGCGGCTGTCGAAAGCAGGCCAGACACGCCGGGGCGGTTCTCGGGATCGAACGTGATCATGCGCTCGGAGTCGGTCTGGCTCTTCTTGATGCGTTTGGCCGTCTCCTCGGCGGTCATCGAAATATTGATGGCGTTGCCGTAGCTCTTGCTCATCTTGCGACCGTCAAGGCCGGGCAGCAGCGGGGTCTCGGACAGCAGCGCGTCGACCTCGGGAAATACCTTGCCGTAGCGGTTGTTAAAGCGGCGGGCGATGGTGCGGGTGAGCTCGATATGCGGCAGCTGGTCGCGACCGACGGGCACCACGTTGCCCTTGCAGAACAGGATGTCGCAGGCCTGGTGCACCGGGTAGGTGAGCAGAAGGCCGGTGAGCTCGTGGCCCGAGGCCTCCATCTCGGCCTTGACCGTGGGGTTGCGCGCCAGCTCGGCCTCGGAGACCAGTGACAGGAACGGCAGCATGAGCTGGTTGGCTGCGGGCACGGCGGAGTGCGCGTAGATCATGGTCTTGTCGGGGTCGATACCGCAGGCAAGGTAGTCCATGACCATGTTGTACACGTTGTCCTGGATATGCTCGGTGGTGTCGCGGTCGGTGATGACCTGGTAGTCGGCGATGAGCACGTTGGTCTTGGCGCCCATGTTCTGCAGCTCAACGCGGCCCTTGAGGGTGCCAAAGTAGTGGCCCAGGTGCAGGCGGCCGGTGGGGCGATCGCCGGTGAGCATGGTGAACTTCTCGGGCGTATTGGCCAAGCCCTCGCGAATGGCGTTGCTCTTTTGCAGCGCGACTTCGTAGCTGTTCTCGTTTGGCATGATTGCTCCTAACGTATGTTCATGGGGCACGATGATCCCGCGTTTATTGGAGGGGCGGGAGAGGGGTGGCTTGTGCGATGGGCGCGGCGCGGCCGCGCTTGGCCAACGGTACCTTGGCACATCCTCGGCAGCTTGCCCTAGAGCTTGTGGTGGCGCTCTTCTTTGCGCTCCTCGGCTGCCTGCTCCTCCTGCTTAAAAGCGGGGTCGTCGGGGGTGACGAGCTCGTCCTCGTGCGTGCGCTTGTTGTAATGGTGGCGCAGCACAGGCTCAAACAGATGTAGATGCTTGGCAAAGGCCGCCGAGCCAATGGCGAGCACGGTAAAAATGAGCACGCGCATGGGCACCTCGACCTGGTTAATCGCGGCGGCGCCGGCCGAAAGCATGATGCACCAGGCATAGATGAGCAGCACGGCCTGTTTTTGGTTGTAGCCTTCTTGGATCAGGCGGTGGTGGATGTGGCCCTTGTCGGCCTGCCCGATGCTAATGTGGGCGCGCTTGCGGCGCACAATGGCGCTAAACGTGTCGATGATGGGCACGCCGGCAACGATGAGCGGGATGATAAGCGAGGTGAGTGCGGCGGTGCGGCTCACGTTGAGCAGCGAGATGGAGCCCAGCGCAAAGCCCAGCAGCAGCGACCCCGAGTCGCCCAAGAAGATGCTTGCGGGGTTGAAGTTGTAGTGCAAAAAGGCCAGACAGGCGCCAAAGAGCGCAATGGAGAGCGCGGCGGCGTCGATGCGGCCCGAGAGCACGGCCATCGAAAACATGGTGAACGACGCGATGCCGCAGATGCCCGTGGCCAAGCCGTCGAGGCCGTCGATGAGGTTAATGATGTTGGTGAATGCCACCAGATAGATCACGGTAATGGGGTAGGCGAGCCATCCGAGCATGATCTCGCCGGGAGCAAACGGGTTGACGATGACGCCGATTTTTAGGCCGCCCATGCAGGCGATAAGCGCGGCGAGGACCTGTCCGGCCAGCTTTTGCTTGGGCGTGAGCTGGAAGACGTCGTCGATAGCGCCGGTTGCAAAGATGACGGTAAAGGAGAGCGCCAGCATGGGATAGCTAATGTGAAGGCGCGGGTGCGGCACCAGGACGGGTGGCCAGCCTAGGTACCAGGTGCCTAGGATTTGCACAATGCAGGCAACGACCAGGCCCAAAAACACCGCCGTTCCGCCCAAACGCGGGATGGGCTTGGTGTTGATGCGGCGCTTGGAAGGGTAGTCGACGGCATCGAGCTTAATTGCCAAGCGCTTGACCAGGGGCACCGCGAGGAAGGTCGTGATAAAGGCCGCCGCTGCCACGCATAGGTACGGTATGTAGCTCGGGGATGAAGCCATGAATCTAAAAACCGCCAAGCGTCGAAGGAAAAGGTCAGAAGAACGCCATGCGCAAAGGGCATAGCCGAATCATGATACTCGACCAAGGGGGGTGCATGGAATTGCACGCAGCGATTATCACGCGCTTACCAGATATTGGGATGTTGTCGATGGCTTGTCGGGATGCCGGCGGGGATCCATATGGACTGTAATGGTGATTTTCGGCAAAAGAAAACCACCCCCCACGTTACGAAAATGAACCCACCTAAAACAGGTGGGTGCCCTCATCGACTGTTCCAGCGTCCTTAACAACGAAGGATACCTGTACTAGGTACGACTGTGTGGGCTCCCTAAATAAACGCGACGGTTCACCCAGTTGCTCCGCGGGGGGCGGAATACCTACATCATAAAGCGGCACTTTATCGATTCCAGTCTTGACATTACAAAAATCGTGTCGGACGATTACGGCGCCTTGGGCTCGAGCCGTCTACGCGGCCTGGCCCTTTACGTTTGAGCTGCTGAATCGTTGTTTTGGAGCATGTTTTTATGCCGACGTCGTTGACCGAACTTTTTTCGCCCGCCTGCCATTTGTGTCCGCGCCGTTGCGGTGCGGCGCGCGATGAGGGCGCGCGCGGCGTATGCGGTGCTAACGACACGCTCAAGGTGGCCCGCGCGGCGCTCCATATGTGGGAGGAGCCGCCTATCTCGGGTGAGGCCGGTTCGGGCACGATCTTCTTTAGCGGCTGCTCGCTCAAATGCGTCTATTGCCAGAACCACGAGATCTCGACGGGCAATTATGGGCTTGAGATTTCGCCCGGGCGCCTGGTCGAGATTATGCTGGAATTGCAGGACCAGGGTGCTAACAACATCAATTTGGTGACGGCGACGCACTATGCACACCTGTTGCCTGCCGCGATTGCCGCGGCACGGACGCGCGGGCTGGTCATCCCAATCGTCTACAACACGAGCGGTTACGAGCGCGCGAGTGCCGTGGCGGCGCTGGGCGACCTGGTCGATGTGTGGCTTACCGACTTTAAATATGCCGATGCCGGGCTTGCGCAGTCGCTTTCTCATATTAAGGACTACCCGCGTGTGGCCGTGTCGGGTCTGGCCCAGATGGCGCGCGAGATCGATCGCCGTGGGGGAGAGCTGGTGGATGACGACGGGCTTATGAAGCGTGGCATGATCGTGCGTCACCTGGTGCTTCCGGGGCATGCGGATGACTCGTGCCGTGTGTTAGACCTGGTGTGGCAGACGGTGGGCGACGTGCCGATCTCGCTCATGAACCAGTACACGCCCAATGCGCTCATGCGCGAGCAGGGCGGCGACCTGGCACGCGCCGTGACGCGCGAGGAGTACGAGCAGGTGCTCGACCATGCCGACGACCTGGGCTTTACGACGATGTTCTGGCAAGAGGGCGGCGCGGTAGACGAGAGCTTCACCCCGGCCTTCGACACCACCGGTGTTCTTACCAGCGCAAAGTAGTGCGTTCGTCGATGATTTTTCTGGGACGGGGATAAAAATCATCGAGAGGATCGCCTGTTCGAAAAGTTGCCAAAATAGTCGCGCCCCAAAAAGACTGGTTATTGGGCGTTGACAGTTGGCGAGCCGTAGGTAAAATATCGACTTGTCCTGGGGACGTAGCTCAGTTGGGAGAGCGCTGCCGTCGCATGGCAGAGGCCGAGGGTTCGACTCCCTTCGTCTCCACCCTTGGATTTGATAAGCCGCTGACATTGTGTCGGCGGCTTTTTTTAAAAGAAAGGGCTGCACCATGGCCGAGCTTGAGTCCCAACCATTGTCCGACGAGGAGCGCGCTGAGTTGGAAGAGCTCCGCGCTGAGAAGGCCCGCCGCGAGGCTCGGGAAGAGGCCCGTCGCGAGCGTGAGGAGCTGGCTGCCCTGCGTGCCGAGCGTGCGAAGGCCGAGGAGGTCGCCTCGAACGCCGCATTCGAGCGCAAGCCCGCGCCCGCACCCAAGCCCGCTGCAGCGAAGCCTGCACCTGCCGCGCCCAAACCTCAGCCTAAAAAGGCCGCTCGTCCCAAGTCCGTCGAGCCCAAGCCGAGCCGTGACGAGATGACCTTTGCCCAGCGCATGGTTACCTCCAAGGAACCTACGGGCGAGAACGAGATCCCTGGCATGGCGCCGGCTCAAAAAATCATCATTGTCCTTGCCCTCATCGCGTTTGTCATCTTTATGGGCTACACGATCCTGACCAGCATGGGCCTGCTCTAACCGATTTGCATCGGGCGTCATGTCCGCATGCTCTGCTCTCGTCCAACTCTCAAATTCTGCACCACACATCTGAAAGGTCGCCCCATGGCTTTGACCGACATCTCGCATCCCACCGACATTGCAATGCTCACCGATCTGTACGAGCTCACTATGGCCCAGGGCCTGTGGGAGAGCGGCAAGGCCAATGAGCAGGGTTGTTTTACCGCGTTTTACCGCGACCATCCCTTTGGCAGCGCCTATGCCGTCATGTGCGGCACCGCCGAGCTGCCCGAGCTGGTCGAGAACCTGCGCTTTACGCCCGAGGATATCGACTACCTCGCATCGCTTGAGGCCCCGGCCGGCGGCGCGATGTTCAAGTCCGCATTCCTCGACTACCTGCGCGATTTTCGTGCGCATGTAAATATCGACGCCGTCCCCGAGGGCGAGCTCGTCTTTCCGCGCGAGCCCATGGTGCGCGTCACCGGTCCTGCGCTCGAGTGCCAGCTGCTTGAGACGGCGCTGCTCAACATCGTCGGGTTTCAGACGCTTGTCGCCACCAAGACGGCGCGCGTGGTGCTCGCCGCTGACGGTCGCCCCGTGGCGGAGTTTGGCCTGCGCCGCGCCCAGGGTCCCGATGGCGGCCTGGCCGTTGCGCGCGCGAGCTACGTTGCCGGCTGCTCCTCTACGTCCAATGTGCTCGCCGGCCGCCGCTACGGTATTCCCGTCTTTGGCACGCATGCGCACAGCTGGGTGATGAGCTTCGATTCCGAGCTCGAGGCCTTCCGCGCCTTTGCCAAGTCGAGCCCCAAGAACTGTACGCTGCTCATCGACACCTATGACGTGCGCGAGGGCTGCGAGCATGCCATTACGGTCGCCAAGGAGATGGAGGCGGTGGGCGAGCGTCTGTCGGCTATTCGCATTGACTCGGGCGACCTCGCCAAGCTCTCCAAGTATGTTCGCGGCCGTTTTGATGCCGAGGGCCTGCCCTATGTGGGGATCTCGGTTTCAAACGATCTTGACGAGTACACGATTCAGTCGCTGCTCGACCAGGGCGCGCCCATCGATAGCTTTGGCGTGGGCACCAAGCTCGCGACCTGCTACGATCAGCCGGCGCTGGGCGGCGTGTACAAGCTTTCCGCCCGTCGGGCGAGCGAGGCCGACCCGTGGACACCGGTGGTCAAGCTCTCCGAGCAGCCCTACAAGCGCACGATCCCGGGCGTGCAGCGCGTGCGCCGTTATTACGACGGCTTTGGTGGACCGGTCTGCGACATGATCTATGACGAGGACCATCTGGCGGGGGAGGGCGCCGCGCGCGGCAATACCCTCGTGGCCGTGAATGATGCCGCCCTGGTGACCGACGTGTCCGAACTTGAGTATCGCGAGCTGCTGGTGCCGATCGTGCGCGATGGCAGTGCGGTGGCTCCGCGTGAGAGCATCCAGGACGCGCGCGAGCGCTGTGCTTGGGCGCTCGATCATCTGGACGCAGCTTTCAAGCGTTTCCTGTACCCGCAGACCTATGTGGTGGGCATGGAGCAGGGCCTGGCTCAGGTGCGCGACGAGCTCGTGCGCAAGAACATGGCCGCGGCCTCGGCTTTCCCCTGGGCAAAATGATTCCTTGGGGACGGAGGAAAACGGATCATTTTCTCGCTTGCCCGTTTGCCCGTTCGCTGAACAGTTGATTGGTTTGACGTATGACGACTTCTTATAAAACGATGGTGGTAAAGATCGGTTCGTCCACGGTGGTGGGCGCCGATGGCAAGGTCAACCGCGCCTTTATCGGCGGACTTGCCGATCAAGCCGCAGCGCTGCGCAAGCTCGGCTGGCGTCTGGTCGTGGTGAGCTCGGGCGCTATTGCCTGTGGCTATCCCGTGTTGGGCTTCGACCGCAAGCCGGTCGGCGACCTTCCGAGCCTGCAGGCCTGCGCCTCGGCTGGTCAGTGCATCATCTCGTCGGCCTACGACGAGGAGTTCCATGCGCGCGACCTGCTCACCTCGCTCGTGCTGCTCACGCGTCACGACACGGCGCGTCGCACGTCCTACCTGCACGCGCGCGACGCCCTGCTGCGTCTGGTGGAGCTGGGCGTGGTGCCGGTCGTCAACGAGAACGACACCGTTACCGTCGACGAGATCAAGTTTGGCGACAACGACACACTGGCGGCGCTCGTGAGCTGCCTGGTATCTGCCGATCTGTGCGTGACGCTCTCGGACATCGATGGTCTCTATACTGCCAATCCGCATGAGGACCCCACGGCCGAGTTTGTTCCTGTCGTGCATAAGATCGATGCCAAGATTATTGCCTCGGCGGGTGATTCTTCCACATCGGTGGGCACGGGCGGCATGATTACCAAGATCCGCGCGAGCCGCATCCTGATGACGGCGGGCATTCAGAGCGTGATTTGCTCGGGCGAGGAGCCCGATGCGCTCGTGCGCCTCGCCCGCGGCGAGAGCGTGGGCACGCTGTTCGATCCGCCGGCGGAGCGTCTGGACATCGCGCCCCGCAAGCTGTGGATCGCGCTGGGCGACAAGGCACATGGGTCGGTGACGGTTGATGATGGTGCTGCGAAGGCGCTGGTTAGCCGTGGCTCTTCCTTGCTTGCGGTGGGTATTCGCGAGGTCGATGGCCAGTTTGCCGAGGGCGATGTGCTCGATGTGTGCGATCCGAGCGGTATGGTCGTCGCCCGCGGTATCGCCGAGGCCGATTCGGACGTGCTGGAACTTGCTGCCGGTCGCCGCCAAGACCAGATTGCCAGCAACCGCCTGCTGGCAGACCTGGCCGAGAAGCCGGCGATACACAGGGACAACTTGATTGTATTTGCTTAGGCCTCGACGCCGGGCGCCTTCGACCTGCAATGCACGTGGGGCGAAATTACCAGGGTAACTTTGCCCCGCCGCGCATATGTCCGAGCTGGTCGCCACGAAAACGGCCCATCTACTACGTTTAATAGGCTATCGGTAACCATACCGAGAATTGTAAAAAGAAAACCGCAGGTAGAACGCCTGCGGTTTTCTCTATTTATGGGATCTGGTTGGGCCATGCGGGTGAAACGTAGTAGATGGGCAGTTTTCGTGGCGAAGGGCGTCATCCGGCGCTCGGGTATTCAGCACTTGGGGACGTTCCTATTGTGCCGGCAGGTGGGGACACTCCTTTGCTAGAAGATCCGGCGCAGGTCTCCGCGGTTGAGGGCTTCGTCGAAGAGGTGCTTGAACACCACGCTGCCGTGCAGACCGTCGTGCTCGAACTCGTTGGTCACCCAGGCATGCGAGTTGCCCACGCGGCTGAGCGTATCGAGCTGCAGGCCCGAATCCACGTACATGTCGTCGAAATACACCGCGGCCTGGAGCGGCACCTCGTTGCAGGCCAGGCGCTGCGGGTCGTAGATCTTGTCCCAGCTGGTGTCTTCCATCAGCAGGTCCATGGCGGGCTTAAACGGCTTAAGCTCGGGCATCTGCTCGAACATCCACGGGAACATGGCCTCGCCGGTAAACATGAGCGGGCGCGCGAGGGTGTCGAACTCGGCGCGGTGTGCCTTCTCTTCGGCCGCGGCCCAACCAATGGGCATAGTGTCGCCGTCGGCGTATATGAACTCCTGCAGCGTCCAGTACAGCGGATTCGTGCGCGTGTTGGTGCGCTCGAAGGCGCGCATCAAAAAGCTGTCAGATACCGAGGCGCCGCAGGTCAGCGTGCCGTCGCCGTCAACAAAAGCGTGATCGATAATCCAATGCATACGCTCAAAGCTCGGCTTCATGCCAAAGTCGCTGCCCATGAGCTGTAGGCGCTCGACCGTCATCGGCGAGCCGTCGGGCAGCACGGGCTTCTGTGCCTCGAGCGCATCGGCCAGGGCTGCCACGCGCTCGACGTCGGCGGGGTAGCGGTCGTAATACTGCTGCGTCTTGGCGGCCATGCGCGGGAAGGTGTGCTCGTAGACCTCGCTGGCGCTCGCCGGCACGTGGGGGATGCCGCCGCAGGTAAAGCTCACCGCCACGCCCTCGGGGAAGAGCGACAGATAACTCAACGTCAAAAAGCCGCCGTAGCTCTGGCCGAGCGTGACCCAGGGCTTGCCGCCAAAGCCCACCAGACGCAGGTACTCAAAATCGCGCACGATGGAGCTGGCGAGGTGGCGCTTGAGGAAGTCAGCCTGCGAGCGTGCGGCATCGGAGTCGGCCGCCGTCGCGCGCTCGCCCAGTGCGGCAATCGTGCGCCCGTCTACACAGCTGCTGCGCCCGGTGCCGCGCTGGTCGGGCAGGACGACGCGGAAGTGCTTGACGGCCTCCTCGATCCAGCCGTCGCTTGTGGGCGACAGCGGACGCGGGCTCTCGCCGCCGGGGCCGCCCTGCAAAAACAGGAGCAGTGGCAGATCGTCGTTGATGCGGTCGGGCGCGCAAACCACGCGGTAGAAGAGCTTGATGCTCTCGGGCGCGCCGGCGATTGGTGCCGGCATGGCGCCGCGGCGCATGGTGCTGCCGACGGCCAGGAGCATCGGCTCCAGGCCGCGCCAGTCAAGGGGGACGTCGATGCTGTGGTCCTCGACGTAAAGGCCGGGGACGTGGTATGAAGTGATGAGGGCCATGTGAGTCTTCCGTTCGTTGCGGTGTTTCGGGTTGACCAATTCTACCGCCGCGGGCGAGGCCATGCGCAAATCGGCTACCATGGTTGCAAACTTCTAGGAGAAAGGGCCGCCTATGTCGGTCGATATAGCCACGTATGTCCACGATCTTGCCGTTGCCGCCAAGGCAGCGTCGGCCTCGCTTGCCACGGCGAGCGATGAGCAGCGCCAGGAGGCCGTGCGCGCCATGGCCGCAGCACTGCGCAACGGTGTCGACTCCATCGTCGCCGCTAACGAGCTCGATATGTCCGCCGCGCGCGATGCGGGTACTTCGGCCGGTCTGCTCGACCGTCTGCTGCTGACGCCTGGGCGCGTCGAGGGCATGGCCGACGGTTTGGAGAAGCTCGCCGAGCTGCCCGATCCCGTCGGCCGCGTGCTCGACCACTGCGTGCTTGCGAGCGGTGTGGACCTGACCCGCGTGAGCGTGCCGTTGGGCCTGGTCGCCATGGTCTACGAGGCGCGCCCCAACGTGACGGCCGACGCCGCAGGCATCTGCATCCGTACCGGCAACGCCTGCATTCTGCGCGGCGGCTCGCTGGCCTATCACTCGTGTGCCATGATCGCCGAGTTGCTGGCCGATGCGCTCGAGGCCAAGGGCTTCCCGCGCGAGGCCGTGTCGATGATCGAGTCCACCGACCGCGAGGCCACCGGCGAGCTCATGAAGCTCCGCGGTATTGTCGACGTACTCATTCCGCGCGGAGGTGCAGGCCTGATCCAGCGCTGCATGCGCGAGTCGCTTGTGCCGGTGATCGAGACGGGCACGGGCAACTGCCACATCTACGTGCATGAATCCGCCGACTTTGATAAGGCGCTCAACATTATCGTCAATGCCAAGACCCAGCGCGTGGGCGTGTGCAATGCCGCCGAGTCGCTGCTGGTCGACCGTGCTGTGGCCGATGCGTTTTTGCCCGCGGTCGTGACCGTGCTGCATGACCACGGCGTGCTCATTCACGGCGACGAGGCAACCTGCGCCGCATGCGCCGATGCCGGGCTTGCCGAGGGTGATGACTACGTTGCCGCGACTGAGGAGGACTGGGGTCGCGAGTATCTGGCGCTCGAGATGAGCGTGAAGGTCGTGGCGAGCGAGGACGAGGCCATCGCACACATCAACCGCTACGGCACGATGCACTCCGAGGCCATCGTTGCCGAGGACACGGATGCTTGCGAGCGCTTCCTGGATGCGGTCGATGCCTCGGCCGTGTACGCCAACGCCAGCACGCGCTTCACCGACGGCGGCGAGTTTGGCCTGGGCGCCGAGATCGGCATCTCGACCCAAAAGCTCCACGCCCGTGGCCCCTTTGCCGCCGAGGCCCTCACCACCTACAAATACAAGCTCCGCGGCACCGGCCAGGTCCGCCCCTAACGCCCGTGCAAACAAAAACCACCACAAAGGTGCCTGTCCCCTTTGTGGTGGTTTTAGGTGGCGTTGACGGTTAGGCCTGGAAGGTATCGCGGTCGGGGGCAAAGGACTGCATGGCCGCGATGGTACGGTCAAAGAGCTCGGGGAGCTCCCAGCCCAACATCTCGGCGCCCTGCGAAATCACGTCGCGCGAGCAGCCGGCGGCAAAGCGTTTGTCCTTGAACTTCTTCTTGAGCGACTTGGTCGTAAAGTCCATAACGCTCTTGCTCGGGCGCATGATGACTGCAGCGCCGATCAGGCCGGTGAGCTCATCGCAGGCAAACAGGATCTTTTCCATCTGCAGCTCGGGTTTGGGCAGCGAGGTGTTGAAGTCCGACGTGTGCGTCTGGATGGCGCGAATGAGCTCGGGAGACGCAACTTCGCCCTCAAGAATCTCGGCATCATAGATGGTGTGGTTCATGGGGTCGTCGTCGTGCTCCTCCCAATCCAGGTCGTGCAGCAGACCGACGATGCCCCAAAACTCCTCGTTCTCTGGGTCGAACTCGCGCGCAAAGTAGCGCATGGTGCCCTCGACCGTCTCGCCGTGGGTGATGTGGAACGGATCTTTGTTGTGCTCGTTGAGCAGTTCGAACGCACGGTCGCGGGTGATTCCGGCGGTAAGCGGCTCTGCCATAAGAGACTCCTTGTGCTCGTGGGTATCGATAAGAATGAATACTACTAGAACAAGAAAACCACCACAAAGGTGCCTGTCCCCTTTGTGGTGGTTTTTGGCGCGGATGGGTTAGTTGAGGGCGGCTTGGGCTAGGCGAGCTTCGGCGGCCTCCTCGGTGACGCCAAGGGCCACGGCGAACTCCTCGATGGAGCGGCGTTTGGCCTCCTTGAGTACGCGCATGTAGTAGGAGCTGGGTTTTTTATCAGCTTCCTCGGCCTGGCGAATGCGGTGCATCATGGTCTTTGCCACGCGGACCGTCTCGGGCGCGCCCAGTTTGAGCTGCTGCTTAAAGTGCGTCTCCTCAAGTGAGCTGTTGCGCTCGGTAAAGGTGTCGCACTCCAGCTCGTCATAGTGGCTCAGCAAGTGCTCGGCATCTTGCTGCGAGATGGCGGCGTGCAAACGGTCGGCCTGCGCCACGGGGTACATGAGGATCGTCTGCGCATGTCCCTGCTTGGTCTCGAGCAGCAGCATGGGCTGCGGTGTGTCGTCCCTAAAACCGACGACGGTGCAGACTCCCTGGCCCGGATGAATGACGTGTTGACCGATTGAGAACATGCTACCTCCAACTTATACGAATTTACGTATGTCTAGAATAACACGCTGACGTGCGCAAACCGTTACTTTATGCAGGAAAAGCACACAACTCTGATAGGTAAGAGTATTCGATAACAGACGCAGCTCATTCACACCTTTACGCATTTTCAACGCCTGCATAATCTGCAGGCAGACCGGCATCTTTGAGTGACTCCATACAAGCTGTAGTCATTTTTGTGCATATGCAATATCTATTAGCTTTACCCTGCGACAGTGCCCGTCGCTTGTGATAGAGTGCTACAAACTCTGGCTTTTGCCCTACGAGTGACCAAGAGCTCGGGGGCTTTAACACAAGGAGGATCTATGCCCGAGAAGATTGAAGAGCTGGTACGCGCTGCGCTTGCTGCGGCCCAGGAGGCCGGCGACCTTTCCGCATTTGAACTTGACGATTGCGCCATCGAGCGACCGGCTGACACTTCTCATGGCGAGTGGACCTCCACCATGGCCCTGAAGTCCGCCAAGCTGGCCCACTGCGCCCCGCGCAAGATCGCCGAGGCCGTCGTTGCCCATATGCCCGAGGACCCCGCGATTGAGAAGGTCGAGATCGCCGGTCCTGGCTTCATCAACTTCTACCTCTCCGTCGCCGTCAAGAACGCCATTTTTGGCGAGGCCCGCGAGAAGGGCATGGACTTCGCTAAGTCCAACGTTGGCGGCGGCCTGAAGACCCAGGTCGAGTTCGTTTCCGCCAACCCCGTCGGCCCCATGCACATCGGCCACGGCCGCTGGGCCGCGCTGGGCGACTCGCTCTGCCGCGTTATGGATCACGCCGGTTACGACATCCAGCGTGAGTTCTACATCAACGACCACGGCTCTCAGATGAACACCTTCGGCAACTCCATCAGCACGCGCTATATGCAGCTTGCCGACATCATCGCCAAGCAGGGCGTGGATATCGACGAGGCTCACAAGCTGCTGATCGCCGACCGCGACGCCTTTGTTGCCGACGAGAACGACGAGCATCCCGAGACCCATCCGTATCAGGACAACTTAGCCGAGACCCTGCGCAAGGACTCCTACGGCGGCGACTACATCATCGACGAGGCCGCCGAGTTCTGGCGCACCGACGGCGATAAGTGGGTCAACGCCGATCCGCAGGAGCGCATGGAGAGCTTCCGCGAGCGCGGCTATGTAAAGATGGTCGACAACATGCGCGACCTTTGCCATGCCGTTAACTGCGACTTCGATCGTTGGTTCTCCGAGCGCTCGCTGTATGTGAAGGACACCGAGGGCGAGACCGCCGGCACCTCCGCCGTCGACCGCGCTTTTGAGAAGCTCGACAAGATGGGCTATCTCTACACCAAGGACGGCGCCCTGTGGTTCCGCTCCACCGACCTGGGCGATGACAAGGACCGCGTTCTGATCAAGTCCGACGGCGAGTATACCTACTTCGCCTCCGACGTCGCCTATCACTGGGATAAGTTCCAGCGCGTCGACCACGTCATCGACATCTGGGGCGCCGACCACCACGGCTACATCGAGCGCGTCCGCTGCGTCTGCGACGCTCTTGGCTATCCCGGCAAGTTTGAGGTTCTGCTGGGCCAGCTCGTCAACCTGCTGCGTAACGGCAAGCCCGTCCGTATGTCCAAGCGCAAGGGCACCATGGTGACCCTGCAGGAGCTTGTCGACGAGGTCGGCTCCGATGCCGCTCGCTACACGCTCATCTCCAAGAGCTCCAACCAGATGGTCGACTTCGATATTGAGGCCGTTAAGAAGCGCGATAACTCCAACCCGGTGTACTACGTGCAGTACGCTCACGCCCGCGTGTGCTCCATCCTGCGCCGTGCCGCTGACGTTACGCCCGAGCAGGCTGACGAGATGGGCATGAAGGCCGTCGCCGCCAAGGCCATCGGTGAGAACGTTGATTACTCGCTGCTGACCGACCCGACCGAGCTCGCCCTTTCGCGCAAGCTCAACGAGCTCACCGACCTCATCGCCAGCTGCGCTCGCGACCGCGCCCCGTTCCGTCTGACGCACTTTGCTGAGGAACTCGCCGGCGACTTCCACAGCTTCTACGCTGCCTGTCAGGTGCTGCCGAGCGAGGGCCGTCCCGTCGACCCCGAGCTTTCGCGTGCCCGTCTGGCCGCTTGCGATGCCGTCCGTGTGACGCTCGCCCTGGTGCTCACCCTCGTTGGCGTTTCCGCGCCCGAGCAGATGTAAGCTACGGGTCATTTGACCGTACAGACTTGGTTTAACTAAGCCTTGAAAGCCCGATCTCCCACGGAGGTCGGGCTTTTTGCAAACGCCGACGTATTGACGAATTTGGAACTGCTGGAAATACGAAACTATGCCGGTTTACTACGATGAAATGAGAAATTCCAACTACGCCGGCTTTTCGCAAAAAAGTGCAAGGCATCTACCTGCGGTTTTAGTTCAACAAGTTTCGGAGTGGTCGCGGTTGAGCGATTCATCGTAGTAAACCGCCATAGTTTTGGAGGAGGCAGTCAGATTTGTGGGTGTTAAACCAAAGAGTGCCCCTTTTGACTAGTCGTTTAAGAGCGTTCCCAATGACTAAGTTGCAGGTGGCGGCGGTTGTGTTACACTAACGCTGCGTATATGACGCAATCATCTCGATACAGATCAATGATGTCCGTCGTTTTGAACGGAACTAGACTGTTTAGCCGCCCTGAAGGTTTATGCAGGGAGCATGTGATCACAGGGCTTGAAAAGAAAGTTGAGCAAACACTGTGTCTGATCAACAGCAAGAAAACGAAATAACGACGACGCAAGCCGCTCCCGCTGCACCGGTTGCGTCGGACCAGGTCGCGGCGCCCGCGCATGCCTCGGCTCCTGAGACGCCTAAGGCTGCTTCGACGCCTACGCCTGCAACGGCTGAGAAGGCCGTGCCTGCAACTGGTGAGGAGGCTGCTCCGGCAAAGCCCAAGCGTACGCGCCGCACGGCCAAGCCTGCTGCTGACGGCGAGGAGTTCACCAAGCCCAAGCGCCGTACCACGCGCATGACGCGCGTCAAGCGCACCGTTGCAGCTGACTCCTCGGCGCCGATTTCCGATGAGGTCGCGCAGGCACGTGCGTTGGCGCAGATTAGCGAGGCTCAGGTGGTGCGCGCCCGCCGTCGTGCTGCCGAGCGCGAGGCCGCGGCTCTGACCGAGCTTGCAGCTCCGTCTGTGCCCGAGACACCTGCCGCCGACCAGCCGACCGAGAAGCCGGCACCGCGCACACGCCGTCGCACGGCTGCTAAGGCCGAGCAGGTTGCCGATCAGGTAACCCTCGAGCTCACCGAGGCTTCGGTTCGTTCCGCGGCAGGGGAGGGCGCATCGCCTGCTGAGTCCGCTGCGCCTGTCGAGGCCAGCGAAGTTCCCGTTGTCGATCCGGCTTTGCGCCCGCACCGTCGCGGTCGCAAGCCCAAGGCCTTCGTCGAGGCAGAGAAGGCCGCAGCCGCAGCTGCAGCCGCTCGGGATGCTGCGGCGACCGCCGAGTCTGCAACCGCTGCCGATGCACCCGTCCAGGATGCTACGACTTCCGAGGCCGCTCCCGCCGATGTCGAGCCCGCCGACGTCCGTCCTGGTCGCAGCCATCGTACTGCTGCTAAGCGCACGTCCAAGGCCAAGACTGCCAAGAAGGGTGCGTCCGAGGATTCCGCCGAGACGACCGCCGATGCATCGACTGATGCCGCCGAGCCCCAAGACGTCGAACAGTCTGCGTCCGAGAAGCCCAAGCGCGGTCGTAAGAAGTCCGCTAAGGCCAAGGCGTCCGAGCAGCAGGCCGAGGCCGAGCTGCAGGGCGATTCCAAGGCCGAGGCCAGCGATGATACTGCGGCTAACGCCGATGCCGCCGCAACCGATGGCGCCGCGCCCGCCGAGGCCGAAGACGGCGCTCGCCCCAACCGTCGCCAGCACAAGCGCAACGACGAGCGCAACGAGCGCAAGGACGAGCGCAACAACGACCGCCGCAACCGCCAGCGCGATCGCAAGCAGCGCAACAAGGAGCGCAACGCCGCCCCGACCGAGCCTACGCTTTCGCGCGAGGAGCTCGCGGCCATGAAGGTCGCTGAGCTGCGCGAAAAGGCCAAGGAGTTCGAGATCGAGACGACCGGCAAGAAGAAGGCCGAGCTCGTCGAGGAGATCTACACCACCGCTGCGAAGGCCGAGGGCTTCCGTGACATCAAGGGCATTCTGCAGATTCGCCCGGACAGTTCCGGCATCATCCATGCTCACGGCTACATGAAGTCCAGCGACGACGCCTTTGTTCCCGCATATCTCATCCGCTCCGCACGCCTGCGTACGGGCGACGTGATCGAGGGCTCGCTTCGTCCCTCGCGCGGCGGCGACAAGCGCGCCGGCCTCGCCAAGATCACAACCGTCAACGGTCTTGATCCCGAGCAGGCTCGTAACCGCCCCAAGTTTGGCGACCTTACCCCGGTCTATCCCAATGAACCACTGCGTATGGAGCACGGCAAGGATTCCATCACCGGTCGCGCCATCGACATCGTGTCGCCGATCGGCAAGGGCCAGCGCGGCCTGATCGTGTCGCCGCCAAAAGTCGGCAAGACCACGATCCTCAAGAAGATCTGCCAGTCTATCTCGATCAACAATCCCGAGGTGCACCTCATCTGCCTGCTCGTCGACGAGCGCCCCGAAGAGGTCACCGATATGCAGCGCTCCATCAAGGGCGAGGTCGTGGCCTCGACCTTCGATATGCCCGCCGAAAACCACACTCGCGTGGCCGAGCTCGTGATCGAGCGCGCCAAGCGCATCGTGGAGCTGGGTGGCGACGTCGTGGTGGTGCTCGACTCCATCACGCGCCTTGCCCGCGCCTACAACCTGGCCGCTCCCGCCTCGGGCCGCATCCTTTCGGGCGGCGTCGATTCGGCGGCCCTGTATCCGCCCAAACGTTTCTTGGGCGCTGCCCGCAACATCGAGAACGGCGGCTCGCTCACTATCCTGGCTTCCGCCCTTATCGATACCGGCTCAAAGATGGACGAGGTCATCTTTGAGGAGTTCAAGGGTACCGGCAACATGGAGCTCAAACTCGACCGCGACCTGGCCGACCGCCGTATCTTCCCGGCCATCGATCCCGTTGCCTCGGGCACGCGCAACGAGGACCTGCTGGTCGACGAGCAGATGCGCCCGTTCGTCTTTGGCCTGCGCCGTATCCTCGCCGGCATGAACAATACCGAGCGCGCGGCCGCGTCGTTTATCAAGGGTCTCAAGGGCACCAATACCAACCAGGAGTTCCTGGTGCGTTCGGCAAAAAAGCACAGCGATTACGAGCAGACGTTCTAGGCCGTCCGCCGAACTCGACAGCAATCATAGACATGCCAGAAGGGCCGGGGTTTAGATCCTGGCCCTTTTCGTATAGCCGCTCGCCAACAATTATTGACCTCACGACCGGCAAGCAGCGATTTTCCCGTTTCAATCCCGCTTCGTCGCTTGCAATCCCCAAGGGGGTTTCGCATAATAGCTGTTAAGCTTCGCGACGGAAAACGCAGATGAAACGAACCATATACCGTTGCTTTGGGGCATAGCCCCGCTTCATCTTCTCTCGCGCAGCCAACTGAATGATGCGATTTGGGTGCTGGAAGATGGGGAGAGCTCATGGCTTCTTCTGATGCAACACAACGAGCAGTCCTTGCTGGACTTTCCTGCGGAATCGGCCTTGCCGCTCCCGTGGTGATGTATGCTGCCACGCTGCCGTTTTCGTCGGTGAACGAGACGGTCGTCGCGGGCGCTGTTCCCTTTGCCGTGGGTGCGGTGGCGGGCGTGGGTATCTATGCCGCCTCGCTCGGCATTTCTGAATATCGCGCGCAGCATGCCGAGCGCCTGTTCGAGCCCGACGCCATGGGTGGCGCTGCGAACGTCAACCAGCATCAAAATGAGTTCCAGACCGCCTCGATGCCCGCCCAACAGCAGTGGGCTGCCCCTCAGGGTGTTGCCACTGCGGCTCCTGCCGTTCAGGCAAACGCCGCGCAGCCCTCTTCGGTTTTCTCCGGCCTGACCGGTGCTTTCCAGCGCCGTCGTGCCGACGATGACGTCCCCACCATCGCCCGCGCCGCAGACGCCATGAGCGAGGCCGACGCCTGGTCCATGATCGATAGCATGCTCGACGACGATTCGCCGGTCAGCTGCGACCCCACGCGCTCACGCGACGTCTACCAGGTCGCTATCGACGAACTCACCTACGGCGGGCAGACCGGCTCCATTAACCGCGATGACATCGCTGCCGCTGCGCGCGCCGTCTCGGGCTCTCATGCCGCCCCTGCGGGCAGCACGGCCGCCTTTGTGGCACTCGTGGCTAACGCCGCCAACAACGCTGCCACGGCTCAATCTGTTACGTATGACACTGCCGTGCCCGTGACTCCGGCTGTCGCCACCGCCGTTGACCCCTACGCCGACGAGCCGCTGTCCGTCGACGAGGAGACTATTGCCGCCCGCCGTGCTGCCGAAAGCTCGCTGTGGGGCGCTCCTGCACAGCAGCAGGCGGCGGAGGCGGTGCCGTACAACGCGAACCTTGCCAACATGCCGATCATCAGCGACGCCTCTGCCGCAGCTATCGATCTCGATGACCTTGACGAGCCGGTCATCTCGAACGACATGCCGTATGTGGTCGCTGCCCCGGTCGATGTCCCGGCCTCTGCGTCCCAGTCCGTCGCTGTCGACGAGCCTGTCGATGCGACTTCCGAGGAAGACGTCCCCATGGCCGATTATTCGGGCCACGAGGGCATGTGGGCCGCCGCTGCCGCAATTTTGGACGAGGTCGTCGAGCCTGCTCCCGTTGCCGCTCCGGTGTTTACGTCTGCTCCTCAGCCCGCTGCCCCCGCTTACGTTGGTCGCCACAGCGCCGTGTTCCCCGAGGATACCGCCCGCATCTCGCGCGAAGGTATTGAGCGTGCCGAGGCCATCGCTGCTGGCATCATGGAGAACCGTCGTCACGAGCGCGTCAATCAGATTCTCGAGGAGGAGATCGACCGCCTGCAGTCTGCAGCGGTGAGGCGCACGGGCCGTGCCTATCTGAGTGTTATCGAGGGTGGCACCGCCAGCTTTGAGCCGCTCTGTGCGGAGGCATAACTTCTGCATGCTTAAACTCGATCGAAAATGGGCGGTCGCGACCTGCCTGATGGTGCTGCTCATCTGGGGCAATTCGATGGTTCCCGGCACGGGGTCCGGTTCATTGAGCTTGTCGATTATGGAGGCCGTTCGCGGCTTTCTGCACGGCATGGGGCTTCCGTATGAGTGGGTGACCAACTTCGTCGTTCGCAAGTGCGCGCATTTTACCGAGTACATGGTGCTCGGCATTCTGGCAACGCATGCTTTCGATATCGAGGGCCGTCGCACCTTTGACGTGCTGCTTCCCACGGCGGTGTTCTTGCTGCTGATCCCCTCGATTGACGAGACGATACAGCTCTTTGTGCCCGGTCGCGCCGGTATGATCACCGACGTGATGATCGATTGCTGCGGAGCGATGACGGGCGTTGTGCTTCGATATCTTCTACAATCGCTCATATGTGCCAAAAAAGCCGCCTAGGACACATTGCTTGGTCCTAGGCGGCCTTTCTTTGTTTGGGGGCTTATACAGGGCGTGGCGGCGTTATCCCGTAGGATGGGATTGCTGGACGTCGTGGCGCCCCTTTGGCGCGCCTACTGCTGAAGCGCGGCGGCACCCAGGGCCAGGCAGCCCATGATGCCCTGCTTGCCCTCGAGGCTATTGTTGACGATGTAGGTATCGATGTCGTTGACCTCGGGCGTGACGATATAGCCGTTGAGCATCTCGGCGCACTTTTTGCGGGCGAGCGGCACGATGGGGGTGTGATCGGCAACGCCGCCGCCGATGATGATCTTTTGCGGGGCATAGCACAGCGTGTAGGTCATGAGCGCCTGCGCCAGATAGCCTGCGAGCAGGTCCATGGCCTCCGGGTCATCGGCCATGTCTCCGGCGGACTTACCGCCCCAGCGCTTTTTGACGCCGGGGCCGGCGATGAGGCCCTCGAGGCAGTTGTCGTGGAAGGGGCAGGCGCTATGCTCGCCAATGGTGTCGCGCGGGTCGCGCGTGACCAGGATGTGGCCGGCCTCGGGATGCATCATGCCATGCACGAGCTGACCGCCCGAGAGCACGCCAGCGCCCACACCGGTGCCGATGGTCAGGTACACCACGTCGGTGAGGCCCTGAGCGCAACCAAAGGTGACCTCGCCCAAGCAAGCGACGTTGACGTCGGTATCGTAGCCGCAGGGGACCTTGAGCTCGTTTTGGATGGTGCCCAGTAGGTCAAAGTAACGCCATGCGGTCTTGGGCGTCTCCAAGATCTTGCCGTACTGGGGCGAGGCAGGGTTGACCGCGGTGGGGCCAAAGGCGCCGATGCCCAGGGCGGCGATGCCCTTGTCTGCAAACCATGCGTTGACGGCCTCGACGGTCTCCTGCGGGGTCGTGGTCGCGATCTGCTCGCGCTCCAGGACCGTACCGTCCGCATAGCCCGTGGCGCAGACCATCTTGGTGCCGCCGGCCTCGAGCGCTCCGATAAGCTGCTGCTCTGCCATAGTATTCCTCTCTCTGGGACGAGTTGCTCCGTGACTAAAGTATAGAGCTCTAAACCATTTAAGAAAGCGCTATAAAAAGAAGCTCTGCAACGTGGCGGGCGGTGCGGGGCTTCTTTGGTTGCTTTAGTTGCCGGGCTGTCCTTACCCGCGCGGCTTGATTTTATCACGTAGCGACGTGAGGTTCTCCAGCGCCGCGTTAAGCGTTTCGTCTCGCTTGGCAAAGTGGAAACGAATCAGATGGTTGACGGGCTCACGGAAGAAGCTCGAGCCGGGAACGGCGCCCACACCAACCTTGGAGGCGAGATCCTCGCAGAAGTCGAGGTCGCTGTCGTAACCAAACTCAGAGATGTCCATCATGACGTAGTAGGCGCCCTGCGGCACGTTATGATTAAGACCGATGCTGTCGAGTCCCTGGCAGAACAGGTCGCGTTTGGCGGTGTAGAGGTCGAGGACCTCATCGTAATAGCTGTCGTCGAAGTTAAGGGCGGTAACGACGGCTTCCTGCAGGGGAGCGGCGGCACCCACGGTGAGGAAGTCGTGGACCTTCTTGATGCGCTCGGTAATCTCGGCCGGGGCAATGGTGTAGCCCAAGCGCCAACCGGTGATGGAGTAAGTCTTTGACAGCGAGCTGCAGCTGATGGTGCGCTCAAACATGCCGGGCAGCGTGGCCATATAGACATGCTCGTGGGGCGCATAGACGATGTGCTCGTAGACCTCGTCGGTGATGCAGTAGGCGTCGTACTTTTTGCACAGGTCGGCGATATAGGTGAGCTCCTCGCGCGTAAAGACCTTGCCGCAGGGGTTGGACGGGTTGCACAGGACGATTGCCTTGGGCTCGTTGTCGCGGAAGGCCGCCTCGAGGACCTCGCGATCGAAGTCGAACGTGGGCGGGTTGAGCGGCACATAGATGGGCTCAGCGCCCGAGAGAATCGTGTCGGCGCCGTAGTTCTCGTAGAACGGCGAGAAGATGACGACCTTGTCTCCGGGGTTTGTGACCGTCATCATGGCGGCCATCATGGCTTCGGTGGAGCCGCATGTGACTACGATGTTCTCGTTGGGGTTGATCGGCATGCCCATAAAGTGTTCCTGCTTGGCCGCGAGTGCCTCGCGCATGGCCTGGGAGCCCCAAGTGATGGAGTACTGGTGATAGAGCGGCTTGGGGTCGGTCGCGATGGTGCTGAGGCTCTCGAGCAGCTGTGCCGGAGGATCGAAGTCAGGGAAGCCCTGCGAGAGGTTGACGGCACCGTACTTATTGGAGATGCGCGTCATGCGGCGGATGACCGAATCGGTAAATGTCGCCGTACGGTTGGAGAGTTCTTTCATGTGGGGCAAGTTTACTCCTATGAAACCGGTGGGAATTGCTCGAAACGCGCTCGAAAAACTCTTTTCAAAATTCTTGAAAATTGGGGCTTGCATCGCATGGCGTTCCTTGCAATAATAGTCGAGCGCGAAGCGCACAGGACACGGTGGGTGTAGCTCAGTTGGCTAGAGCGACGGGTTGTGGTCCCGTAGGTCGAGGGTTCGAGTCCCTTTACCCACCCCAGTTCTTGCTTCGTGTTGATATCGGGTCGTTAGCTCAGTTGGTAGAGCAGGGGACTCTTAATCCCAAGGTCCAGGGTTCGA
>ENA-UOJL01001658-UOJL01001658.1-human-gut-metagenome-genome-assembly--contig:-P47-NODE-1658-length-21956-cov-3.918862_pt1 | contig 21956 bp, 17 predicted proteins | sample MGYA00242347_ERZ723894 | MGnify/ENA metagenome assembly ERZ723894
AGATCGTTCACTTCCGCTGGGCCGCTAGCTTTGATCAGTACATTTACACCGATCAAAGGTTCTCCGGCAGCGTCGGTCACTCGTCCCTTGACTGTAATGATACGCTGTTTTTTCAACTTATCCTTTTGGTCTTCCAACGGTTCCGGAGATTTTTTCCGGTTATCCTTTTCTGCATAAGAAATCGGTTCACCGGCCGGCCGGAATTCTTTTCCGGCCTCCTGAGCATGAAGCGGCAGCCAGAACAAAGTTACCAGAAAGGTCAGGCATCGTATCCGGACTCTATACTTTCTATTCATATTAAATTTTTTCAGATTGTGCATATTTTCCATTTTTTGAATATACTATAGCATCCAATAAAACACATGCCAACCGGATTTTGCAAGATTTTACAACTGATAAACAATTATTTACATTTTAATTACACAAGCGATAGCTGAGTAATAATTCCCCGGTTTGTGGAATATTTCCCCAACGGGTATCTCCGAATTCTATTATAATTTCCGATTTTTTTATATATATGGTGTATTAAAACGGCTTATATCGGAAAAATCTTTAAATTTGTCTTATTTTCTGATTCGTTATGATTATTTGATGAAACAGAATATGGGATCACTATATTAATTTTTAAAAGAATCGGATGGTTTCGGATAATCGGTGGGTTGCCACAACTAAAGGGATCGTGGTGTTTTTGTTGACTGCACTGTTGTTTGTATTTTGGTACGATCGTGATCGTGAGCTGGCAGAAAGCCATGTAACGGCCGTGCGTTTCGGTTTCTATCGGGTGATTTGGATAGAAGTTTTGTGTGGTATTACAGTGGCTTGGTGCGTTCGGAAAAAATTTCGTTTTCGCCTGCCGGATGCGGGGGTATTGTTGTTGGGGGGATATGTCCTGCTGCGTTCGGTTTATGGGGATGGGATGGTCGGTTATCGGACAGAATTATGGATTTTGTTTGTGATCCTTTATTTTTTATTGCGTCTGCTTTCTTCGCTTTTCCGGAATGCCGTCACGGTGATGTTGTGGACGCTCATGGGAGCGGGATTGGTAGAGACGATTTATGGGTTCGGACAATTGTATGGTTGGTTCGCCTCGGGGCATTCGCTTTACCGGCTGACAGGATCTTTTTTTAACCCGGGGCCTTATTCGGGATTTTTAGTGATGGTATTGCCGGTCGTTTTGTTCTATTGTTTATCGGTGTATCCCGGGCGGCAAAAGAGTGTCGGTGAGTGGAGGTACAAGTTGGAGTCCGGCTTTGTCTGGGGGATACTGTTGTTGATTTTGTCTATTTTGCCGGCCGGAATGAGCCGGAGCAGCTGGTTGGCGGCGGTTGCCGGATGCGGGGTGGTAACGGCATTTTATTACCGGATCAGGACACAGCGGAAAGAGCTGGGACGAAAACTGGGAAAAAAGGCTTGGTGGGTAGCGGGTATCGGTGTGGTGTGTCTGTTGCTGTTGTTCAGTGGACTTTATCTGATGAAAAAAGATTCGGCCGATGGACGCCGTTTAATGTGGAAAATCGCTGGTCGGGCGATAGCCGAAAATCCTTGGGGGGGATGTGGATTGGGTTATTTTGGCGGTGCATTCGGGAAAGCGCAGGCTGCTTATTTTGCCACGGAGGAAGCTACGGAACAAGAAGAGTGGGTGGCCGGCTCGCCGGAATACGGGTTTAATGAATATCTGCAGTTGGGGGTGGAATTGGGGATTGTCGGGAGTATCCTTTTCTTATTGGCTGTCGGGTTGGCAGTCCGGCAATTGCTCTATTCTTCCCGCCCCGAGAAAGGAGCGGTGTTGGGAGGGCTGACAGCCTTTTCGGTGTTCGCCTGTTTTTCTTATCCGTTGAGTGTGATTCCTTTGGTGATTGTATTCGTTCTGTTTATGGCGCTTGCCGGTACGCTGGATGACCGGAAACTGCCTGCGGAGGAACGAAAAAGGACTGTGGGTGCATGGTTTGTCATGGGAGCTTCTCTCTTGATGGCAGGTATTACCTGGCGATTGACGGAGCATAAGGAGGAATGGAAGCAGGCTTATATCCGTTGGGGAGAGGAACAACGTTATTTCAGCATGGATATTTTTGAGGAAACGGTAGATCATTACCGGGATTTATATCCTTTTTTGAAAGACCAGCCGAAATTTCTTTTCGAGTATGGACAGTGTTTGTCGAAAACCGGGCAATATGAGGAAGGGATTCGGATTCTGACAGAAGGTACACGGCTCAGTGCCGATCCGATGTTCTATAATATTATGGGGAAAGACGCCGAAGCCTTGAAGCATTTCGGACAGGCTGAAGCCTGTTTTAAGCAGGCTTCCTATATGGTGCCTCATCGTTTATATCCCCTCTATTTATTGGCGAAAATGTATTTCGAAAGCGGACAATCGGAGAAAGGCCGTGATATGGCCCGGCAGGTGATTCAGAAAGAACCCAAAGTGATGTCGGATGCCGTAAAAGAAATGAAAGCAGAATTGGAAGAAAGACTGAAACCATAGGAAAAAGAGAGAATTTGTTAAAAAGTACCGTTCGGATTGAAAAAGAAGGGGAAAAGTGAAGGGAGATTGTAAAGTTTTAATATATTTACAACTAATTATACTTTCGCAATATTTTAAAGAAAAGATATGAATAAAATCGCTTTTTTTGCATTAATGCTTGCCTTGGGGCTTGTCGGTGGTTGTGGAAATAAGAAGGAGGAGAAAAAAGAAGAAAAAGATTTGGCCCGGATCAGCCAGAAACAGGACCAAATCGAGGTGAAAGCTGCAAAAGCCCGGCTGGCTCCCTTTGAAATGGAATTGGTCAGTAATGGCAAAGTTAATGCCCGTCGGAAAGCGGTTTTGGCTTTTATCACGAATGATGTGGTCAGGAAAGTACATGTGAAAAATGGAGAAAGGGTGAAAAAAGGAGATCCCATCGTGAGCGTGGACGAACTGAAAGCCGGTCAGCAGTTGGAAGCTGCCCGCCTGAGCTGGGAAAAGGCGAAGCTGGAATTGAGGGGACGGCTGATGAATGAGGGGATAAATTCATTGGAAGATACGCTGGACGAGCGTGTAATCTCTAAAACCCGGCTGGAAAATATCAAATTACAGATCGGTTATACCTCTGCGGTTAAAGAATATGAAAAAGCGGTGTACGATTATTCGAACATCACGGTGTATGCTCCTTTTGACGGCGTGATCGCCGATCTGGAGGTGAAGGAATACAATCAGTCCTCTGCCTATAAAGAGGTTTGTTCGGTAATCGACGATGCTACCATGGAGATTGTGTTTAACGTACTGGAAACCGAGATCGCCCATTTGAAGGCAGGGATGGAAGTAGAGATTACGCCTTATGCAAACGATAAAGTTACCCTGAAAGGCACGGTGACTGAAGTGAATCCGAAAATCGATGAAAACGGTATGGTGAAAGTCAGGGCTACAACCGATAATCCCAAAGCAGTGTTGGTGGATGGAATGAATGTCAGTATATTGGCTAAACGGCAAATCGCCGATAAATTGATCGTTCCGAAAACAGCGGTGTTGCCGCGGCAGGGGAGAAAAGTCGTGTTTGTCTACGAAAACGGCCGGGCTATATGGAAATATGTCGAAACAGGATTTGAAAATAGCCGGGAAGTGTGTATCGAATCGGGATTAAAAGAGGGGGAAGAGGCTATTTACGAGAATAATCTGGGGTTGTCGCACGAGTGTGAGGTGACGCTGATAAATAAAAAGGAGTAGTAGTTCCTGAAAACACTTGGAAGGTGAAATTATCTGCTTTTTCTGTCAATACTATTTTTGTCGTACTGATGCTTTTAGGGATCAGTCTGATTCCTGTGTTGTCTTTGCAGTTGCTCCCTTCTTCCCGTTCGAACGATTTGTCGGTATCTTTCTCTTGGGATAATGCCGGCCCCGAATTACTGGAAATGGAGGTGACGACCAAATTGGAAGGGGCTTTGGCGCGGACGAGAGGGTTACGGGAAATTGTTTCGGAGACCGGGAATGGCTGGGGAACAATCAGGCTTTCTATCGATAAAGAAGAAAATATCGATGCCATTAAACTGTATCTGGGGTCTGTGGTCCGTTCGGTGAAAAGCGGATTCCCGGAAGGGGTACAGGTGTCGGAAGTACGTGGAGGAGAATACAGTTCCGGTAAAGAAGCTAAAAAAGAACGGCAGCTTTTATTGACTTACGGTATTTCAGGGCCTGGTACTACTCAGGATGTCTCCCGTTTTGCGGAAGACAATATCTCGAACATCGTCTCTACCATGCCGGGGATAGAAAGTGTGACGGTAACCGGGGCTGTTCCCATGGAATGGGTACTGATTTACGATCAGCAAGTGCTTGAAAATATCGGTATCAGTGCTTCCGATATCCGCTCGGCTTTGAACAATTATTATATGCGCCGGGATGGGGGAAAAGTATTGATCGATACCGTTCCTGCCAAAGAATATGCTTATATTATTTTCCGGGGTAATCCGCTGAGTCATGAGATCGATATGCTGAATATGCCGATCAAGACACTGGGGGATCGGATTGTTTTATTGAAAGATATCGCAACCCTGGATTATCGGGAGAAGTCTCCTTCCTCCTATTACCGGATCAATGGTCTGAATCAGTTGAATATCAATATTTTCGTAGAAAAGAATGCTAATGTGATCGACCTTTCGGCCAAAGTCAGGGATAAGATGGATTTGTTGGAAAAGGATTTCGGCGGAAAATATTCTTTGCAGATGGCTTATGATGCCAGTAAGGAACTGGAAGATGAATTGAACCAGACGCTTTTCCGGACCTTATTGACGATTTTGATTCTGCTGATTTTTGTGTTTCTGGTGAGCCGGGATTTCCGCTATTTGTTGATTATCGCCGTTTCTTTAGCTGCTAATGTGCTGATTGCTTTTGTTTTCTATTATTTCCTGAAAGTAGAAATTCATATTTATACTCTGGCAGGGATAACTGTGTCGTTCGGTATCATCATCGATAATGTGATCGTTATGGCCGATCATTACAGACATCATCGTGACCGGAAAGTATTTATGGCTATTCTGGCTGCGACGCTGACGACGATGGGGGCTTTGACCGTCATTTTCAATATGAACAATGAGATCATGCGGAATATGTGGGATTTTACTACGGTTATCATTGTCAATTTGTCCGTATCATTGTTTGTAGCTCTTTTCTTTGTACCGGCTTTGATGGAAAAAATACCGTTGCGGAAAAAAGAAGCCAGAGTGCGTGTTGCCCGCAAGAGAAAAGTTGTAAAATTTACCTGGAAATACAAGCGGTTTATCGGGTTCACCTGGAGATTCAGGAAAGCATGGGTGATTTTGGCTATTCTCGGATTCGGATTACCTGTATTTATGATTCCTTCTTCAGTGGACCGCGATAAGTCGTATGCCGAGACCTATAACCGAATCTTTAGCAGCGAATGGTTTCTGACGATCAGGCCATGGATGGATAAGCTGTTGGGAGGAAGCCTGCGCTTGTTCGTGGAAGGAGGAAAAGGGGAGTGGAGGCAAAATGACAATAACGACCGTATCCGGACCTCCCTGAGTGTAGTGATGACAATGCCGCATGGAGCGACACTGGAACAAATGAACGAGGCATTTATGAAAGTGGAAAATTTTGTCTCCGGATTTCAAGAAGTCGACCTTTTTACGACGAGTATCAGTTCTGCTAACGAGGGAAGAATGAAAATCACCTTTAAAGAAGAAGCCGAGATGACCGGTTTCCCCGAGATGCTGAAGAATGAGTTGGTGCGTTATTGTAATTCGATCGGGAATGCCGATTCACAGATTTCCGGAGTCGGAAGGAGTTTTTCCAATAGCCTGGGAGACGGTTACCGCAGTGAAGAGCTGAAGGTGGTGGGATATAATTACCGGCAAGTGATGAAGTATGCCGAAGTCTTGAAGAACAAGCTATCTGAAAACCGCCGGGTGAAGAAATTATATATCGGAAATGCCCGGAATCCCGAGAAAATGAGGGAGTTTGTGGTGAAAATCGATAAAGCTAAACTGGCCCGTAATAATTCGAATGTCAATGATATTATGTGGAGATTGAGGAGTTTGTCTTATGCCCGGGATGAGTATACTACGGCTTATATCGATAACGAACAGACTTCTATTGTTATCCGGCCCAAAAATACGGTGGAGACCAGTATCTGGGAGATGCAGAATTATCCGGTACAGGGCGATAAAGCCACTTTCCGTTTGAGTGACGTCGGCACGATCCAATATGAGGATACGTTCGATAAGATCACGAAAACGAATCAGGAATACGATGTATCGGTACAATATGATTTTATCGGGGATTATATGTTGTCGAATAAGGTGAAAGAGAGAGTGATGAAGGAAATGAACCAGAGTATGCCGATCGGTTTCCGGGTGAAGGAAGGCCGGGATTATTGGGGAGGATACTGGAAGATGAGCAATGGGTTCGATCGGCGTATTCTGTATATCTTACTGGTATTCGGTATAATTTATTTTATCTGTGCCATCTTGCTCGAATCCTTGAAGCAAGCGATGATCGTAATGCTGATCGTGCCTTTGTCGTTTATCGGCTGTTTTTTGGGTTTTTACTGTTTCGGGCTGGTATTTAACGAAGGGGGATTGGCGGCCTTTATCCTGATGTGCGGATTATCGGTGAATGCGGTGTTGTATATTCAGAACGATTATAATAATAAGATCATTGCGGGAAAAGCGAGAGGGTTACAAACTTATTTGAGTGCCTGGAATGCGAAAATTATTCCGATTCTGCTGACGGTTATTTCCACAATTTTGGGATTTATCCCTTTCCTGATCGGAAGTAACGTGGCCGATTTTTGGATCAGCCTGGCGATCGGGACGATGAGTGGCCTTATTTTTTCTGTATTGGTGTTGATGATTTATCTGCCTTTGTTTTTTATGCGTAGGGAAGATAAAGCGGGATACAGACGGAAAAACAGTGGGATGAAGGAAGAGGGAAGAAAATGGTTAAGTCATATTAAATTGAATAAGATACGGGGATTCATAAAGCATTGATGTTTTCCTTTTTGGTCATTAAATATTAAGAAAATGATTGGTTTTTTACTCAAACGTCCCGTCGCGGTAATCATGAGCACCATTGCCTTTTTGGTATTGGGGGCAGTGGCTATGTTTCAGCTACCGGTTTCATTGATGCCGGATGTAGATATTCCCGAGATCAGTATACATTATACTCAGGATAATGCCTCGGTCAATGAAATGGAAAACAGTATCACCAACTTACTGAGAGGGCAGCTGCAACAGATTCCGTCATTATCGGACATTACTTCCGAATCCAGGGAAGGGAGCGGAACGATAACCATGAAGTTCGAATACGGCACTTCGATCGATTATGCTTTTATCGAGGTCAATCAGAAAGTGGATGCTGCGATGAACAGCTTCCCTAAAGAGATGCAACGGCCTACGATTATTAAAGCTTCGACTTCGGATATTCCTGTATTTTATATTCAGTTGAATTTAAAAAAATTGGAATCGGATATCAAATTCCTGGAATTTTGCGAATTTGCCGATGCCGTTTTGAAAAAGCGGTTGGAGCAATTGCCGGATGTCGCGATGGTGGATATTAGCGGGATGTATCAGCCCGAAATGTATATCTTGCCCGATGAAGCCAAAATGAAGAGTCTGAATATTACCCAAGACCAATTGAAAGAAGCTATCGATCAAAATAACCGGGTGTCGGGAAGCTTGTCGATCCGGGACGGTTACTACCAATATAATATAAAATTTACCAGTCAGCTGATGTCGGTCGAAGATGTCCGGGAGGTATACCTGAATATCGAAGGGCGTCTGATGCAGGTGAAAGATATTGCCGAAGTGGGCATACGGCCGAGAGATAAGAGAGGGATGTTCGTGAATGGCGAAAAACAATCCCTGTGTATGGCGGTGATCAAACAATCGAGTGCCCGGATGTCGGAGATGAAAGAGAAAGTCAGTGAGATGCTGGAAAATTTTGAAACAGAATATCCGGATATCGAATTTTCCGTATCGCGGGATCAGGCTGCCTTACTGAATTACTCGATTACGAATTTGCAGCAGAGTTTAGTATGGGGGATTATCCTGGCTGTATTTATTATGTTGTTTTTCTTGCGGGATGCCCGTTCACCGATGATTATCGGGATCAGTATACCGGTTTCTGTGGTCATCAGTGTACTGTTTTTCCAGTTGATCGGTTTGTCTATCAATACCATTTCTCTCTCCGGTTTGATTATGGGGGTGGGGATGATGATCGATAATTCGATTATCGTCATCGATAATATCAACCAGCGAAGGGAACGGGGAGATTCGCTGTTTGTGGCTTGTGCGGACGGTACGGCCGAGATTTTCCGTCCCCTGTTGTCTTCGGTGTTGACGACTTGTGCGGTATTTGTGCCGTTGATATTTCTGGGAGGAGTTGCCGGGGCTTTGTTCTATGACCAGGCGGTAGCTGTAGGCGTCGGGCTTTTTGTCTCGCTGATCGTTTCGCTGACGATTGTCCCTGTCATTTTTTATCTTCTCTTTAAAAGAGCACATGAAGACGGGAAAATCAGTAATTTTATCAAACGGATCAGTTTTAAGCATCTGGATAAGTACTATACGATTGTCTATCACTTTGTGTTTTATCACCGCCATAAGACCATGCTGATCGTGGCTGTGCTGGTATTGTTGGGTGCTGCTACGGCTTTTTTCACTAAAGTGGAACGGATGCCTCCGGTAGAAATCAATGAAATGTTGATCCGGACAGACTGGAACAACAGTATTCATGTCGATGAAAATTATAACCGGGTGCAGGATATTATCCGGCAGTTTAAGGGACGTTGTACTGAAATATCCTGTCATATCGGTGAAAAACAGTTTTTCCTGAATCCCGAGGATAACGGTAATATCAATGAGGCGGAGTTTTATATAAAAACTACCGATAATGAAAGCCTGAAAGTTTTGGTCGGGGATATAACCGCTTATATTAAGAAAAACTATCCGGAAGCCCGGGTAGAACCGGCGAAGGTGGAAAATCTGTTCGAACAGTTGTTTAAGGGAGAAGATGCTCCTTTGATCATTTACCTCTCGGGAGAATCTGCCCGCAAGATAGAGGATTTATCGAAAATTAATGCATTCATCGACCATTTGAATGAGGAAATGCCCGGACTGAAATTGAATAAGCCTGCCGTACAGGAAAGAATCGTAGTCCATATCTTGCCCGAACGTTTGGCGTTGTATAAAGTGAATCAGAATGTGCTGTTGAATACGTTGGAAAAGAATATCAGTAAGGTCAGTATCGGAAAATTGAATACGGGGAACCTTTATATTCCGATTGTCATTACTGAAAATGAACATACGATCCGGGATATTCTCAACGAGGTGTATGTGTCTAATTCGGATAGGAAGTATATTCCGGTAGCTGCGTTGACCGATTTGTCAATGGAATACGATTACAAGAAAATTTTCGGGAAAAAAGAAGGAGTCGTCGTGCCTGTTCAGGTATACAATACAGGGGATAGTATCCGGGAGATTATAAAGACGGTGAGGACAGAAGCGGTAAAAGCTAATCTGGATCCTCATTTCGGAGGGGCTTATTTCGAGGGGAATGAGACTTTCTGGCAGATGTTGATGATCGTAATCGTAGCCTTGCTGATGCTCTACTTTATTTTAGCCAGTCAATTCGAATCGTTGACATTACCTTTGATCGTATTGATCGAGATTCCGATCGATGTGGCGATGACTTTGCTGGCATTGTGGATTTGTGGGATCTCACTGAATCTGATGTCGATGATCGGTATCGTGGTCATGAGTGGTATCGTGATCAACGACTCGATTCTGAAGATCGATACGATCATCCGGCTTCAACAACAGGGATTTCCTTTGCTGGAAGCCATTCACGAAGGTGGGGTGAGGCGGTTGAAGCCGATTCTGATGACGAGTTTGACTACTATTTTTGCTTTGATCCCTTTTTTATGGGGAGACGATATCGGTTCCCAATTACAGCGGCCGCTGGCGGTAGCTATGATCAGCGGGATGACGATCGGTACACTGGTCAGTCTGTATTGGGTACCTTTGTGTTATTATTATTTGGTTAGAAAAAAAGGAGAATAGACGATGGAAACATTTACGCGGTGGGTGTATTATTTTTTGGAGTCTTTAGGTCTCGATCTCAGTTATATGACTAATCTGAATCGCCTGATTGTTCTTGTATTGATAGCCGTATTGGCTTTTCTGACAGATTGGATTTGCAGGAAAGGGATTGGGCGGTTGGTGCGTAAGGTAACCCAAAAGACAAAGGTGACCTGGGACGATCTGTTGTTTAACGATCGGGTCATGAATAATTTCTGCCACATCCTGCCGCCTGTGGTGGTATATATACTTTTGCCGATCGCTTTCCCCGACGGATCGGATGCCCTGGCGTTTATCCGAAAGCTGTGTATGGTGTATATTATAGCGGCTGCTTTGCGGTTTATCAACATTTTTCTGGGAGTCATATTCCAGTTGGCCACACAGAAGGAAGTATTTCGTGACCGGCCTCTGAAAGGTGTCTACCAGATTATTCAGGTCGCTTTGTTTTTTGTCGGTTCGATTTGCATTATTGCTGTATTGATCGAGAAATCTCCTACCCATCTTTTGGCTGGTTTGGGAGCTTCGGCTGCTATTTTAATGTTGGTTTTCAAGGATAGTATCATGGGCCTCGTTTCCGGAGTGCAACTTTCGGCCAATGATATGTTGCGCCCGGGGGATTGGATTACGATGCCTAAATACAATGCCGACGGTACGGTGATCGAAGTGACTCTGAATACAGTGAAAGTCCGTAATTTCGACAATACGATTATTACAATCCCGCCTTATGCCTTGGTGAGTGATTCGTTTCAAAACTGGAGGGGCATGCGGGAGTCCGGTGGACGTCGCGTGAAACGTTCTGTCAATTTGGATGTGAATAGTGTCTGTTTCTGTACCCCGGAAATGCTGGAAAGATATAAAAAGATCGTTATTTTAAAGGAATATATCGAGCAAACCGAGCAGAAAGTACAACAATACAATCAGCAGCAGGGGATCGACGATTCTGTGCCGGTCAATGGAATACACCAGACAAACCTGGGCGTTTTCCGGGCTTATCTCGAATTATACCTGAAAAATTTACCTGTCGTAAATTCTGATTTGACGTATATGGTCCGGCAATTACAACCGACCGAAAAAGGAATCCCTTTGGAGGTGTATTTCTTCTCCAGAGAGAAAGATTGGGTGCCTTATGAGAAAATCCAGGCCGATGTTTTCGATCATATTTTTGCGGTAGTTCCTTATTTTGGTCTAAAAGTATTCCAAAATCCTTCTTCTGCAGATATAGTCCGGGTTTTAGAAAGAGTGTGATTGGTGTTTTGTATAAAACAATCTCGACTTAGCATGTTTTGAGCGAGAAAAGGAGTAAAATGGGACGAAAGGTCCGTCCCCGGAGGACGGAATAAAAAACAGCAGACCGGGTAGGGCCTGCTGTTTTTTATAAAGATGAATCTTAAACTATTTGGCATAGTTGATTGCCCGGGTTTCGCGGATGACGGTTACTTTAACCTGTCCGGGGTAAGTCATTTCATCCTGGATTCGTTTTGCGATATCGAATGAGATTTTTTCTGCTTCTGCATCCGAGATTTTTTCACTCCCTACAACGACTCTCAATTCCCGTCCGGCTTGGATGGCATAGGTCTTCACAACTCCATTGTACGAGAGTGCCAGATCTTCCATATCTTTCAAGCGTTTGATATAAGATTCGACGACTTCCCGACGTGCACCCGGACGAGCTCCTGAGATCGCATCACAAGCCTGTACGATAGGTGCGATCAGTGTCGTCATTTCGATTTCTTCGTGGTGGGCTCCGATAGCATTACAGATATCCGGTTTTTCTTTATATTTTTCGGCTAATTGCATACCCAGAATAGCGTGTGGTAATTCCGGCTCGTCGTCGGGCACTTTACCGATATCATGGAGTAATCCGGCACGTTTGGCTTTCTTCACATTCAGACCCAGTTCGGCTGCCATGATCGCACAAAGATTAGCTGTTTCACGGGCGTGTTGCAATAGGTTCTGACCATAAGAAGAACGATATTTCATTTTACCGATCAGACGGATCAATTCGGGATGTAAACCGTGGACTCCTAAGTCGATTGTGGTGCGCTTACCGGTTTCGATAATTTCTTCTTCGATTTGTTTTTTCACTTTATTCACTACCTCTTCGATGCGGGCAGGATGGATACGTCCGTCTGTTACCAGCTGGTGTAAAGACAGACGTGCAATTTCCCTTCTTACCGGATCGAAACCCGAGAGTACGATCGCTTCAGGAGTATCGTCGACGATGATTTCAACTCCTGTTGCAGCTTCGAGTGCGCGGATATTACGACCTTCGCGTCCGATAATCCGGCCTTTGATTTCGTCCGAATCGATGTGGAAAATAGAGACTGCATTTTCGGTCGCTGTTTCGGTCGCTACACGCTGAATCGTCTTTATCACGACCTTTTTAGCTTCCATATTGGCAGTCATTTTAGCTTCCTCCATGATCTCGTTGACATAAGAGATGGCTTCTGCCTCTGCTTCTTCTTTCAGAGAGTTGATCAGTTTTTCTTTTGCCTGCTCACCGGACATACCTGAAATGGCTTCAAGTTGTTCGATTTGCTGTTTTTTGATCTTGTCCAATTCTGCCGTTTTCTTTTCGATCAATTCTTTTTGTACTTCTATGTTGCTTTGCTGGCTTTGGAGTTCTTTCCCTTTGCGTTGTATTTCTTCCAGTTTGCGCGAAATATCGGTTTCCTGTTGTTTTAACTTGTTTTCGGCCATCAACAGCATATTATTGCTGGCAGCAGCCTGTTTTTCATGTTCGGCTTTGATCAGTAAGAATTTTCTTTAGCCTGGAGAATTTTATCCTTTTTGATCACTTCTGCTTCAGCTTCAGCTTCTTTGATGATATTTTGTGCCCGGTATTTCATGGCTAATCTCATAATAAACCAGCCGATCGCTATACCGACGAACAAAGCTATCACGCTTGCGATTATTGTTGTCATTGTCATATTTCTGTTATTAATTAAATTTATAATATAGTTTAATGTTACACTGTTTTCTCTTTTTGTAAATGCACAAAAAAATCCCGCACTATTTCTTTTTAATAAAACCCCTGTATGACACGGGTAGAGCTGCCATTTGATTCAGACTTCCACTGTCCCGAAGGAACTCCGAAGAGTCGAGGCCTGTCTTGTGCAAATATAAGCGTCTGCTCTAATTGTTTGAGTGTTGAGTTTTTCGCTTAAAGTCGAAATAATGCGGGAATATCTATGTTCAAAGAACTCTAAAAATACTTACTCTTTGATGAATTCATCAAGTTTCAAATTAATTTGTTCTATTTCATTAAACTTCTGTTCTTGTTGCAGCATTTTTATCGTATGCAACAGCGAAACATAAGCTAAAAAATAAAAAGGCTCCGGTTCTGTATTTCCGGTTTTATATTTTAAAACACGTTCATTAATTTCCTTTGCCGCTTTCCGGATGATCTCTTCATCTGCTGCTGAAATATTCAAATTCAGAGGTATATCGGCAATAGTTAAGTTAATGTTGCGTTTTTCAGACATAATTAATTATTCAAAAGAGCAATACATTTATCTATCTCCCGCACCAGTTGGTTGATTCGCATTTTCGCTTCATAACTTCCGTTCCCTTCCGAAATTGCACTAGCCACTCTGGTTGTTTTTAGTTTATTGTTTAAATCTTTGTTCTCTCTTTGCAGGTTTTCAAGCTCGGATTGCAAATCCTGTATTTTGCTTTCCAGACTTTTGTTCTGTTCCAGAGAGGATATATATAGTTTTATTAATTTATCTATTTTAAAATTCAGCTCGTTTATAACGGCATCGTGTTTTGCTGCCATAACTCAATCTTTTCATGACAAAGATAAAATTTATTCTTTAAATTATCAAGAGTGTTGATATATTTGCAGCATAAAATTAGTGTTTTTTTTGATATGGAAAAAAGGAGGTATAGGAAATTTATTCGTTATTTTTTGTTTAATTGGTTGTCTTTGATTTCATTAAATATATTTGCCCAGGACATGATAAAGCCGATCGATCGGCCTGTTTTGTTGAGTGGAAATTTCGGAGAATTGAGGGCGACTCACTTCCATTCGGGTATCGATATCCGGACCGGTGGGGTGGAAGGATTGCCTGTTGTGTGTGTGAAAGACGGTAAAGTTGTCCGGGTGAGTGTGTCTCCTACCGGCTATGGGCAGGCATTGTATGTGGAGCATGAGGATGGAACGACCACGGTTTACGGACATTTGCAACGTTTCAACGCTCGTATCACAGCGCTTGTCCGGCAAATTCAATACGAACAGGAAAGCTTTAAAATAGATGAAGAGGTGAGGGACAGGCAGTTGATCTTCCATCAGGGAGATACGATTGCTTTTAGTGGTAATACCGGATCTTCCGGGGGACCACACTTGCATTTCGAAGTCAGGAATACCCGTTCTGAACATACCTTGAATCCTTTGCTTTTTTATAAGATCCGGGATAGCCGGATACCGGTGGTGAGAGGTGTTTATCTGTATCGTGAATCGGCTTCGGGTTGTGTCGGATTGGTGAGGCGGGTGGCTTTGAAACAGTCGGTGAACGGCTGCTATACGCTCGGACAGTTGAATATTCCGGCAGGGAAAATAGGTATTGCTGTATTTGTTACGGATTATATGAATGATTCCTGGAATAAACTGGGAATTTATCGGTTAGGAGTAGTGGCCGGAAAAGATACGCTTTTTGCCATGCAGATGGATTCCTGTTCTTTTGATCAGACTTGTTTTATCAATGAAATAAAGGATTTTGACTGTTATAAGAAAAAGGAAACGGTTTATCGTTGTTTTGGTAATTATCAGGAACAGGTGATGGGGGTGAAGAATCGGAATCAGGGATGGATTACTGTCGGTGAAGACAGTATTGTACCGGTGAAAATCGATCTGAAAGATATCAATGGTAACCGGGCAACCGTAACGTTGACCCTGAAAGGCAAGGAGGCGCCTGTGCAGGAAGAACAGGAGGTGTTGCGCTATGATCGCAGCTATAGCCTGGACTTGTCCGGGGCTACGCTGGATTTAGAGGCCGGAGCTTTGTCGGCTTCGGTGCCGAAAGGGATGAAAATAGAAAAAGATACGGTTTCCGGAAGGGATATTTTTGTATTATCGGAAAAAGATGTTCCTTTGTTAAAGAAAGCCCGTTTGTCTGTGGCCGGGGAATTTGACCGGAAGGCTTTGATTTGTGAGGTGGACCGTGCCGGCAGGAAATACCCGCTTGCAACTCAGTGGAGTGAAGAGGGCCTGGTGGCGGAAATCGGCTATCTTAGCCGGTATACGATAGCCGAAGACCGGCAACCGCCGGTGATTTCTTTTTTAGGGAAATTTCCGGATGGTTCTTTGAAATTTAAGATAAAAGATGATTTTTCAGGGATTGCAACTTATCGGGGAGAGGTAAATGGCCGGTGGTGCCTGTTTTCCTATGATCCGCGCTATAATTTGATGCGTTGCAGTCTGAAAGAACCGGTTTTTGTTTCCGGTCAGGTGAATGAAGTGAAGATTATTGTCGAAGACCGGGTCGGAAATAAAAATGAACTCCTTGTCAAGGTAAAGAAATAAAGAGAGGATATTATAGAAAAGGATTAATTGGAAGCATATTTATGAGAAAAGAAATACAGGAATGGATCGAAAAAGGGAATCGGACAGAAGCTGTCCGCTTACTGGAAGAATGGGTTGGAAAACATCCGGCAGATGAAGAGGAGTGGTTGCTCTTGGGAGAATTGTTGTATGCCGACGGAAAAATGACGGAAGCCTTGAATAAATTCAATACGGTTCTCCGCCTGAATCCGGATCACCGGAAGGCAGCGAATTATGTGATTATGATCAATAATATTTTGGGATACTATTGTAAAGATATGTTCAATCCTTAGGTATGAAATTATATCATAAAGCCTTTTTATACCGGCACAAATGGATACAACCTTACCTGCAAAAAGTGTTGGGTGGGATAGATGCTGTCACGTTTCTGGCAGCCTTGGCCTTGATTGGCGGTGTCGTCTATGAACATGGCTTTATTATTTCGGAAGGAGCGGAGGCAGATCTCGGTGTATTGTATCGGACCGTATGGGGCGTTTTCCTGGTTCAGACCACGATGCATATCGGGCTGGCGTATCGGGAAACGCTGAAGAAATACCGGACATTTACATGGGTATTGAATATTTTACTTTATCTGACTTTAATCCCCGTCATTTTTTTCGAACCGGAATCGGGGGCATTGAAATATTTCTGGTTATTTTTAAACAACCGTATTTTTCAGCTGATTCTGTTGTTGTTACTTTCCTTATTGCGCTTATCTTCGGGGGTGATCGGACTCTTGGGAAAACGGACCAATCCCTCCCTGATTCTGGCCGGAAGTTTCTTCCTTATTATTTGTATCGGCACCGGTTTGTTGATGTTACCTCGTTGTACCGTTGATGGTATTTCGTGGGTAAATGCTTTGTTTGTGTCCACCAGTGCTGTTTGTGTGACCGGTTTGGTACCGGTAGATGTAGCGACGACTTTCACTTCTTTGGGACAGTTGGTCATTATTATATTGATACAGATCGGTGGGTTGGGAGTAATGACGCTCACCTGTTTCTTCGCCATGTTTTTTATGGGTAATACTTCCGTATATAATCAGTTGGCGGTGAGGGATATGATCAGTTCCGATTCTTTGTCGTCTCTGTTGTCGACGGTGATTTATATTTTATTTTTCACTTTAGTGATAGAAGGAGCCGGGATGTTGGTCTTGTTTCTGAGTATTCACGGTACTTTGGGGATGACGGTGCAACAGGAAATGGTGTTTGCTGCTTTTCATTCTATTTCGGCTTTTTGTAATGCCGGTTTCTCGACCTTATCGGAGAATCTCGGTAATCCTTTGGTCATGCAACACCATAATCTGCTCTATATAACCATTTCCGTATTGATTATTTTGGGAGGAATCGGTTTTCCGATCTTGGTGAATTTTAAGCATATCGCCGGTTATCATCTGAAGCGTTTGTTTTATTTTATCCGTACAGGAAAAAGGGATAGACAGCGTATCCGGCATTTGTATAATCTGAATACTAAGATTGTTTTGTTGACGACGCTGATTTTATTGACCGGTGGGACTATAGCGAATCTTCTGTTCGAATGGAACGGAGCTTTTGCGGGAATGAGTATGCCGGATAAATGGGTACAGGCCTTTTTCAATGCGACCTGTCCCCGTACGGCCGGGTTTACGAGTATCGGTTTGACCTCTTTTTCATTACAGAGTTTGTTGCTGATGTTGCTTTTAATGTTTATCGGAGGGGCTGCCCAATCTACTGCCGGCGGAGTTAAAGTGAATGCTTTTGCTGCCGCTGTATTGAGCCTTTTTGCTGTGATCCGGGGAAAAAGCCGGGTGGAGGTGTTCCGGCGGCAGCTTTCGGTGGATTCGATCAGGCGTTCCAATGCTACCCTGGTGATGTACCTTATGATTCTTTTTCTGGGTGTATTTGTCCTGAGTGTGCTCGAACCGCATGCTTCGCTATTGGCCTTGGTTTTCGAGTGTACTTCGGCTTTGAGTACCGTCGGGTCGAGTCTCGGTCTGACTCCGGCTTTAGGAGAAGCAGGTAAATTATTCGTATCCTTGCTGATGTTTATCGGGCGGGTGGGAGTCATTACGATCGTATTGGGATTCGTACCTCCGCAGAAGCATACCAAATATAAATACCCGGATGATAATTTGATCATCAACTAAGCAAGAGAGTTGTCGTATTAACATGATATACATATGAAATATATAATCATTGGTTTGGGAAATTATGGAGGAGGTTTGGCCGAGGAGTTGATGGCCATCGGACACGAAGTCATCGGTGTCGATCAGAACGAAGGGCGGGTGGATAATCTGAAAGACAAGATTACCACGGCTTTTGTGTTGGATGCAACGGATGAACTGGCTCTGGAAACTTTGCCACTCCGAGAGATCGATGTGGTGATTGTCGCTATCGGAGAAAATTTCGGGGCTTCTGTACGGGTGGTCGCTTTGCTGAAACAAAAGAAAGTGAAGCATATCTTTGCCCGGGCTATAGATTCGGTGCATAAGGCGATACTGGAAGCTTTCGCTATCGACAAAGTGCTGACCCCTGAAAAAGATGCCGCCCGCGAATTTGTACAGTTCCTGGCTTTGGGTATTCATGCCGAGTCGTTCCGGGTCGACGAAGACTATTATGTGATTAAGTTTAAAGTGCCTCGGAAATGTGCCGGTTATCCTTTGAGCGGAATGAACCTCGAAGAGGATTTTCATTTAAAACTGATTGCTTTGAAGCAGGCTGCCGAAGTGAAAAATATACTGGGAATGAAAAAACTGACTAAAGAGGTGATGACGGTTATTCCCGACAATTACCTGTTGAAAGAGGAAGACGAATTGGTGTGTTACGGTTTGTATAAAGATTTTCAGGCCTTGTGGAAAGCATTTTAAAAATCGGGGTAAATTTTCTTTCCCTTTTACTTTTTACTTTTTACTTTTTCCCTTATCTTTGCCGTCCATTTTGAATAGGTTTAACGCATTAAAAATCAATCCACTTTGGAAGGGGGTGCTTAAATTCGGACAAGCGGTGCTTGCCATGAAGTAGAAAAGAACTGAAAATAGAAGACAAAATGACCTCAGGAAGAGACTAAGCCGGAGGTTGTAATGGGAGGGCGTTACCCTGTTGTTATTTTATTTAATGCGTTTATTATAAACTATAAAAATTAGAAATTATGATTATTGTACCTTTAAAAGAAGGCGAAAATATCGAGAGAGCCTTAAAGAAATTCAAGAGAAAATTCGAAAAAACCGGTATTGTAAAAGAATTGAGAGATCGTCAGGCTTTCACAAAACCATCAGTACGTAACCGGGCCCAGCGGATCAAAGCTGCCTACAAGCAGAGTTTGCAACAGGCAGAAGAATAATTTTCTTCCCGGGCTTGTTTTTCCCGGAGGAAAGTGTTAAATTGGGTTCGTTTTAAGAACGATGAGTATGGAAATAGATTCATTTCTGAGTTATTTGAAAAATATTAAGCGCTATTCAGCGCTTACTATTACAGCTTATAAAGAAGATTTGAATCAGTTTCGTGAGTTCTGTGAAAAAGTGGAATTGATCCGGCAGGATGAGGAAATTACTTCCAAGATGGTCCGGCGGTTTGAAATGGGATTGATGTCCGGTGGGTTGAAGATTGGCGGGGTGGACGGTGAAGAAAAGCTGAGGCCGATGACTGCCCGTTCCGTTAGGCGTAAATTGAGTTCTTTACGGACTTATTTCCGTTATCTGGTACGGGAGGGAAAGTTGACGGAAGATCCGACGGAGATTGTCGTGGCACCTAAAATGGGAAAGCGATTGCCGGTGTTTGTGCCCGATTATCAAATGGATGAGGTGTTGGATAAACACGCTTCCGACAAGGATTTTGCAAATATCCGTGATCGGATGGTGTTGATGACGGCTTATTATACCGGAATGAGACGCTCGGAACTGGTGGCATTGAAATTGGAAGACGTCGATTTGGGGGGAGCGGTGATCCGGGTGAATGGGAAAGGAGACAAACAACGGATTGTTCCCATGTTACCGGAATTGGCCGGAGATCTCCGGATTTATCTGAACAAGCGGGAAGAACTGGTAGGTGAAAAACATCAGTTTGTATTCGTTACGGATAAAGGAAAACCGGTATATGATAAATTTATTTATCGTTTAGCTGTAAAATATCTGGGCGAAGTCACTTCGTTGAAGAAACGAAGTCCGCATGTCTTGCGGCATTCTTTTGCTACGGCTCTGTTGAATAACGGAGCCTGTATCGAGGCTATCCGTGAATTACTCGGCCATGCCGGACTGGCTGCGACTCAAATCTATACTCATAATTCTTTTGAGAGTTTGAAAAAGGTTTATAACCAAGCTCATCCCCGGGCTTAAAATTTAAGGAGGAAGTACTATGGAAATTAAAATTAATGCGGTTGGTTTTTCAGCAAGTTCTCAGTTGGAAGATTTCATTCAGAAGAAAATTTCTAAATTAGATAAATACCACGACGGAATTATCGGTTCGGAAGTTACCTTGAAACTGGAAAAAGACGACAATCTGGAAAATAAAGTAGTCGAAGTACTGTTGAATGTTAAAGGCCAAGAAGTTTTTGCAAAGAAAAATGCAAAGAAATTCGAGGAAGCAGTCGATGAGCTTTATGATGTAGTAAAGCGTCAATTGGTGAAAATCAAAGAGAAAGAAAGAGAGTGCTGAAAAGACTAAAGGCGAGAAGATCAGAAGCTAAAGGTTAAAGACTGGAAAGCTAAAAGCGGGAAGGTTAAAAAAGCAGGGGAGGAAAGGCTGGAGGCGGATGAGTAAAACCTGTGCGAGAGTCGGAAACCGATAGTCGGATAAAAAGTTGAAACACAAACATTCAACTTTAAAGAAAATAATTTTGTAGAACAGAATTATTTAATTATATTTGCACGCTCAAAAGAGTGGGCTGAATAGGCTTGTTGTATGCAGGTCTTTGATTCCCCTGATGAGTTTTAGTTTGTATATAGAGTTATTTGAGATAAATTGTTTAATAATAAAAAGTTTTTAAGTCATGGCTAAAGAAAAGTTTGACAGGTCAAAACCACACGTAAATATTGGAACTATCGGTCACGTAGACCACGGTAAAACCACTTTGACTGCTGCTATCACTACTGTGTTGGCAAAAAAAGGTCTTTCCGAAGTAAAATCATTCGATCAGATCGATAACGCTCCGGAAGAAAAAGAAAGAGGTATCACCATCAATACTTCTCACGTTGAGTATTCTACCGCTAACCGTCACTATGCTCACGTTGACTGTCCGGGTCACGCCGACTATGTGAAGAACATGGTTACCGGTGCTGCTCAGATGGACGGTGCTATCCTGGTTTGTGCTGCTACTGATGGTCCGATGCCTCAGACCCGTGAACACATTCTTTTGGCTCGTCAGGTAAACGTTCCGAGAATCGTTGTATTCCTGAATAAAGTGGATATGGTGGATGATCCTGAAATGTTGGAACTGGTTGAAATGGAAGTTCGTGAACTGTTGTCTTTCTATCAATATGATGGTGACAATACTCCGATCATCTTAGGTTCTGCACTGGGAGCATTGAACGGCGAGGCTAAATGGGAAGAAAAAGTAATGGAATTGATGGATGCTGTTGATAACTGGATTCCACTTCCTCCGCGTGATAATGAAAAACCGTTCCTGATGCCGGTTGAAGACGTATTCTCAATCACCGGTCGTGGTACTGTTGCTACCGGTCGTATCGAAACTGGTGTTGTACATGTAGGTGATGAATTGGAAATTATCGGTCTGGGTGCTGATGGTAAGAAAACCGTTTGTACCGGAGTTGAAATGTTCCGTAAATTATTGGATGAAGGAGAAGCTGGTGATAACGTTGGTCTGTTGCTGCGTGGTATCGACAAAAACGAAATCAAACGTGGTATGGTACTGGCAAAACCGGGTTCAGTTAAACCGCACAGCAAATTTAAAGCTGAGGTTTATATCCTGAAAAAAGAAGAAGGTGGTCGTCACACTCCGTTCCACAACAAGTACAGACCTCAGTTCTATCTGCGTACGATGGACGTTACCGGTGAAATCACTCTGCTGGAAGGAACTGAAATGGTAATGCCGGGAGATAACGTAACAATCACTGTTGAATTGTTGACTCCGGTAGCATGTTCAGTAGGTCTTCGGTTCGCTATCCGTGAAGGTGGACGTACCGTAGGTGCCGGTCAGATTACTGAAATCCTTGGTTAATTAATATCTGATTTGTGATTCCGGTCTGCAAACTTGTATCGATCGGAGTCCGAATCCTGAAGGATATTTTTACGGTTTACGGTTACCGGTTTCCCGGATAATCGTAAATCGTAAATTAAAAATCCGAAATAAAGATACGGGTGTAGCTCAGTTGGTAGAGCACTGGTCTCCAAAACCAGGTGTCGGGAGTTCGAGCCTCTCC